>QMCE01769375.1_pt1 | contig 279377 bp, 257 predicted proteins | sample 1821851 | NCBI WGS metagenome assembly QMCE01 (sample SAMN09453174, study PRJNA476694) | Termite gut metagenome, whole genome shotgun sequencing project. | isolation source: worker | host: Odontotermes sp. | place: South Africa:Pretoria | collected 2016-01-28
AACTGATTCTTATGCTGCCCCTCGACTTGCATGTGTTAGGCCTGCCGCTAGCGTTCATCCTGAGCCAGGATCAAACTCTCCATTGTAAAAAAAATTTTGAAAAATAATCTTGGCTATACCCAAAGGTATTGTTTTGAAATGTCCGCCCTAGGTGGACGGACGATAAACTTTAGCTGCTCAATATCCTCAAAGAACGTTATTTCTTGCTAACCGGGCCGAGGCCCTTTTTTTGTTAAACCCCGTTGTTTGGGGACTGCAAAGGTAAGCACTATTTTTACAAATCCAAATCTTTTTGCAAAAAAGTTTTCAGGTCACAGTAGATACTTCACTTTCCTGTTCCAACGAATCAGCGGCCAAGTGGCTACCAGTGACACTGTGAGCGCGAAAATTACATTTTGAGTGGGCGACAATCCCAGAAAATTTTCCCCAACATTCAGAAATAAAATGTGAGTAAGATAGATTCCCGTCGAATAATACGCCAATGTTTTGTTGTCCGAGCGAGCCTTTTTCTTCAGGACGGCGACAAACAACGAGGGCGCGACCACATAAAGACCTGCCAAAATATCCAGATCTGCCTCGGACAGCTTATAGTTCAAAATCACTTCAAGCATAAGTACGCAAAATCCAAGGGTAAGAAGTAACGGCAGATTGAATTTCCTCTCATAAATTCGGTATTTGTTTATCACATACCCTGTATATATGAACGGAAAGCAGAAGAAAAGTGCATTCCTCCCAGCGTGCAGATGTACGTGCAGCAATCCGTATGCAACACCGTATTGAATTGCCAAGCCGCACAAGGCAAACACCACGGACAATATGAGGAGGGTCTTCGGTTTATCCCTCAAAAACCACAATAGCGCCAGGGCCAATGCCGAGTGCAGCAGATACCACAAGTGGCGCCATCCGAGAAAGAATCCTTCGATTATAGAGTGCGGGCTGTCGTCACACCACATAACGACATAGATAACAAACCACACCACATAGAGGATTAGCAGTTTCCTGATAAGCGCACTGGCTCTTGAGGCTTGCGCCACATTATAAAACTAGAAACCACTTATCAGCAGGAAAACCGGCACTCCCAATCGTGTCACGCCCTCGTGGAATATATAATAAACGAGATCGTTCACCTCGTAGAACATCTGTCCGTGCAGTGCGACGATCAAAAACGCCATCACAAGCTTCAGAACATCGACATATAGATTTCTTTGCATAGACAGTAAGAGAGCCGTAGCTTGTGCCAAAGGTATGAATATTTTCATTATTTTTGTACCCACTATGGATTACAATTTCTCTGAGATCGAACCCAAATGGCAGGCCGAATGGCAGCGGCAGGGAACCTACAAAGTGGAGGTAAATCACTCGAAGCCAAAGTATTATGTGCTCGATATGTTCCCCTATCCGAGTGGTGCGGGACTCCACGTCGGACACCCCTTGGGCTATATCGCTTCGGATATTTACACGCGATATAAAAGATTGACAGGCTTTAATGTGCTTCATCCGATGGGATTCGATGCATTCGGGCTGCCGGCGGAACAGTATGCAATCCAGACCGGCCAGCATCCTGCCAAAACCACCGAGGAGAACATTCGCCGTTACCGAGAGCAGCTCGATAAACTGGGATTCAGTTACGATTGGAGCCGCTGTGTGGAGACGTGCGACCCGCGCTATTATAAGTGGACTCAGTGGGCTTTTCTAAAGATGTTCGAAAGTTATTACGACATCGAGAAAGATCAGGCACGGCCGATCTCCGAGCTGGTGGCACGACTGGAGCGCGGTGAAGTTGCAGGGGTCTCAGCAGAAAAATGGGCGGCGATGAACGAATGGCAACGCTCCGACTATCTGATGAATTACCGCCTGGCCTACCGTGCAGATACTATGGTGAACTGGTGCGAAGCCCTTGGGACGGTTCTGGCCAACGATGAGGTGAAGGATGGGCTATCCGAACGCGGAGGTCATCCGGTGGAACAAAAACGGATGAAGCAGTGGCTGTTGCGTGTGAGTGCTTATGCCGAAAGGTTGCTGGCGGGGCTCGACACGCTTCAGTGGAGTGAATCGCTCAAAGAGATTCAGCGCAACTGGATAGGGAAAAGCGTCGGAGCTCAGATGTTTTTCGACATCGTCGGGTCGCAGCGCAAACTCGAAATATTTACGACCCGTCCCGACACGATCTATGGCGTTACTTTTATGGTTCTCGCCCCCGAACAGTGCGAGCCGCACGGGCATTTCAGATCTCTCTGCACGCCCGACAACGTAGCAGCCATCGACAAATATCTCGCCGACACCAAGAAACGCTCCGAGCGCGAACGAATGACCGAAACGCGGCGGGTGAGTGGTGTGTTCACCGGCTCTCACGCGGTGAATCCTTTCACAGGCGAGCAGATACCTATATATATTAGCGATTACGTGCTGGCCGGCTATGGCACTGGGGCGATTATGGCCGTTCCGGCACACGACGACCGTGACAAAGCCTTCGCCGAACATTTCAACCTGCCGATCATTTCGGTCGTGGAGGGGAAAGACCAAGCCGCAATCGATGGGATACTCAGCGAGATAGAGCAACGCGGAATCGGAAGCCGTAAGGTGAATTACCGCCTCAGAGACGCTATCTTCTCGCGCCAGCGCTATTGGGGAGAACCTATACCTGTATATTATAAAGACGACATCGCTTATCCGCTACCGCTCGAAGAGTTGCCGCTGGAGTTGCCGGCTGTGGATGATTTTTCGCCCACACGCACAGGAGAGCCTCCTTTGGCTCGCGTAAAAAACTGGCAGACTAAGGATGGTTATCCTCTGGAAACCAGTACTATGCCGGGCTTTGCAGGTTCGAGCGCCTACTATCTGCGCTATATGGACCCCCATAACGACCACGCACTGGTAGGCAAGGAGGCTGACGAATATTGGCGCGATGTGGATCTCTATATAGGAGGCATCGAGCACGCCACGGGCCATTTGATCTATTCGCGGTTTTGGGATAAATTCCTGTTCGACCTCGGCGTGGTGGTGGATCAGGAGCCGTTCAAAAAGTTAGTCAATCAGGGGATGATCCAAGGACGCTCGAATTTCGTCTATCGTGACAAGGCCAGCGGCAGGTTCATATCGTATGGCCTGATCAAAGACTATGATACCCAGGAAATACACGTCGATGTAAACATCGTCAAGAATGACATTTTGGACACGGAGGCATTCCGCGCCTGGAGACCTGAATTTGCAAATGCGGAGTTTGTTCTCGAAAGTGGTAAATATATCTGCGGCTGGGCGGTGGAAAAGATGTCCAAAAGTATGTACAACGTGGTGAATCCCGACCAGATCGTGGCCGATTATGGTGCCGATACATTGCGGATGTATGAGATGTTCCTCGGCCCGCTGGAACAAAGCAAGCCTTGGGATACAAACGGCATCGACGGTGTGCACAAGTTTCTGCGACGGTTTTGGAATCTCTTTGAAAACATCACCGAAGAAACCCCCACTCCTGCCGAACTCAAGACTCTTCACAAAACCATCAAAAAGATTCGCGAGGATATCGAGAACTTTTCGCTTAACACGTCTGTGGCGGCATTTATGATCTGCCTCAACGAGTTGGGACAATGTAACAAGCGTGCAATCCTTGAACCGCTGACCATTTTGCTCGCTCCGTTTGCTCCGCACATCACCGAAGAGGTCTGGTCACGAATGGGTCACGCTACCACGGTTTTCGATGCCGAAATGCCGGAATTCAACCCAGATTATCTTGTCGAGGACAACTTCGATTATCCCGTGTCGGTTAATGGAAAGTTGCGTTTCAAAAAGACGTTGCCGCTCGCAATCGACGCCACAGAGATAGAAAAAGCGGTTTTGGCGGACGAGAATGCCCAAAAATGGCTTGAAGGCCGCGCACCTAAAAAGGTAATCATTGTGCCGGGAAAAATAGTGAACATCGTGATATGAAAAAACAACTCGACATAGCGCGAACTCTCAAAGAGTATGGCCTGATCTTCCTCGGAGGGATGGTTTATGCCTTTGCGTGGGCCAGCATCGTCGCTCCGGCGGGTGGCATCGGGGGTGGCGCGAGTGGTCTGGCGCTGCTGATCCAGTACGCTACAGGTCTCCCTATGGGTATCGGTTACGTGATCATCAATGCGATTTTGTTGGTACTCGCCTGGATGATTGTTGGTTGGAGTTTCGGGGTGAAAACACTGTGGGGTATCGCCTCCATCTCTCTGTGGCTTAATATTTTTCCTTCCATAATCCCTCCCGACCTGCTGGGCCTCGCTGAGGATAAACTGTTGTCGGCGATTCTTTCGGGGGTGATTTCGGGTATCGGCGTTGGACTATGTTTCCTGCAGGGGGGCAGTACGGGAGGCACCGACATCGTGTCTATGATCATAAACAAATATCGCAGAGTGAGCTACGGTCGCGTCGTGATGGTGGGCGACTTTGTTATCATCGGCAGCTCCTACTTTGTTTATCACGTCCATCCCGACTTCTCCAATCCGCTGGCGATGATTATCTATGGTTATGTAATGGTGGCGGTGTTCTCCTACACAGTCGATACAATGCTGGCCGGTAATAAGCAGTCGTCGCAAATTTTCGTATTTTCGCGTCATTATCAACTAATAGCAGACACCATTACGCACAAACTGCACCGCGGTGTGACGATTCTCGATGGCACCGGAGCTTTCACTGGCGAGCCGCGTAAGATGCTCGTCATTATGTGCCGAAAGCACGAGACCAATAACATTCTTAGAGTGGTCAAAGATCTTGACACAGAGGCATTTGTCACTGTAGGCAGTGTGATGGGGGTCTATGGTAAGGGGTTTGAGGCGTTCGATATTAAGAGTAAAAGAAATGGGAAAGTATAAACGTCATTTGATCACGGCTGCGTTGCCGTATGCGAACGGGCCTATCCACATCGGCCACCTGGCAGGAGTTTACGTTCCGGCCGACATCTACACGAGATACCTGCGCCTGCGTGGCGAGGAGGTTATTTGGGTATGCGGCTCTGACGAGCACGGCGTCCCCATCACCATCAAGGCTCGCAACGAGGGAGTTACACCGCAGGCAGTCGTCGATCGGTACCACGAAATCATCAAGCGTTCGTTCGCCGAATTCGGAATGTCGTTCGATATTTATTCGCGCACCACATCACCAACCCACGCCCAAACTGCAAGCGAATTTTTCCGCACGCTCTACGACAAGGGCGAGTTCATAGAAAACACCTCCAAGCAATATTTTGATCCTGAAGCCGGAATATTCCTGGCTGACAGATATGTAACTGGCACTTGCCCTAAATGTGGTGCACCGGGAGCTTATGGTGATCAGTGCGAAAAGTGCGGTTCGTCGCTTGCGGCTACAGAGCTAATCGACCCTAAGAGTGCCGTCACCGGAGCCACACCCATCCTACGCGATACTCTGCATTGGTATCTGCCGCTGGACAAGCACGAAGAATTCCTGCGCCAGTGGATTTTGGAAGATCACAAAGAGTGGAAAACCAACGTTTATGGTCAATGCAAGAGCTGGCTCGATGCAGGATTGCAGCCGCGCGCCGTGAGCCGCGACCTCGATTGGGGAATTTCTGTTCCGATAGAAGGCGCTGAAGGCAAGGTTTTGTACGTTTGGTTCGACGCGCCGATAGGTTACATTTCCGCCACCCGTGAGCTGCTGCCCGACGACTGGGAGACGTGGTGGAAAGACCCTCAGACGCGAATGATTCACTTCATCGGTAAGGACAACATCGTGTTCCACTGCATTATGTTCCCCGCTATGCTCAGGGCCCACGGTCGGAACGCCGACGGCGAGTCAGGCTACGCGACAACTGCTCTTGGAGATTTTATCTTGCCGGACAACGTTCCGGCCAACGAGTTCCTGAACCTCGAAGGCGACAAAATTTCCACTTCACGCAACCACGCCGTGTGGCTGAACGAGTATCTGGAGGATTTCCCCGGTAAGCAGGATGTGTTGCGTTATGTTCTCTGTGCAAACGCTCCGGAAACCAAGGACAACGACTTTACGTGGCGTGATTTTCAGGCGCGAGCAAATAACGAACTGGTCGCTGTGTTGGGCAACTTTGTAAATCGCTCGTTGGTTCTGACCACTAAATATTACGAGGGTCGTGTTCCCGCGGTTGGCGAACTCACCGACTATGACCGCGAAACGTTGGCGGAACTTGCAAGCCTGAGAACAGCCGTCGAGGATAATATCGAGAATTTCCGCTTCCGCGAGGCCCTCAAAGATGTGATGGGCGTGGCGCGTCTGGGCAACAAATATTTGGCCGACACGGAGCCCTGGAAAGTTGTAAAGACCGACCCTGTGCGTGTAGAGACAATTATGAACATCGCGCTGCAGATCACTGCAAATCTGGCTATTGCGTGTGAACCTTTTATGCCCTTCACGGCAGATAAGATCACTCGTATGCTGGGTATCGAGCGTCCTAAATGGGATACTTTGGGTCATAAGGACATCCTGCCCGCCGGACACGTCATCGGCACTCCGGAGCTGCTGTTCGAGCGCATCGAAGATGCCGACATTGAAAAACAAATCGAAAAACTTAAGAAATAATGGATTGGGGAAATTTAGGATTCGGCTACATTAAGACCGACTGGAACGTTCGCAGCACTTGGCGCGATGGCGCTTGGAGCCCGCTGGAGATGACCGACAGCGAATACCTCACGCTTCATATGGCAAGCACCTGCCTGCATTATGGTCAGGAGGCTTTCGAGGGACTCAAGGCTTTCCGCGGCGCCGACGGCAAGGTTCGTATCTTCCGCCTCGAAGAAAACGCCAGGCGTATGATCCGCACCGCCGAATACACTATGATGGCGCCGCCCACAATGGAGCTTTTCCGCGAAGCGTGCGTCGAGGCTGTCAAGCGGAACGAAAAATATATCCCGCCTTATGGTACTGGCGCGTCACTCTATATTCGCCCACTGCTAATCGGCACAGGAGCTCAGGTAGGCGTCAAGCCGGCCAAGGAGTATATGTTCGTCGTCTTCGTAACCCCCGTAGGGCCTTATTACAAGGAGGGTTTCCGCCCCATTAGCGTTATGGTAGATCGCCATCACGACCGCTCGGCACCGCTGGGAACAGGCTTCGTTAAAGTTGGCGGCAACTATGCAGCCTCTCTGCTTTCGGGTGCCGAAGCTGCAAGGGCGAATTATCCCAGCGTGCTTTATTTGGACGCCTGCGAAAAGAAATATATCGACGAATGCGGTGCAGCTAACTTTTTTGCCATTCGCGACGGGGTTTACATCACGCCCAGATCGACTTCAATTCTGCCTTCGATCACCAATATGTCTATCAGACAGTTAGCAACTGATTTCGGTCTGAAAGTGGAAGACCGCGAAGTTGAGTTCGCCGAAATTCCGACATTCGAGGAGGCAGGGGCCTGCGGCACTGCCGCAGTAATCTCGCCCATCGGCAAAATATACGATCCTGATAACGAGAAGACCTACATTTTGGGCGATGGCGTGACCCCCGGCCCGTGGTGCGTGAAACTGTATGACGCCCTGCGCGCCATTCAGTATGGCGAGGCACCCGACCCAAGAAACTGGAATACAATAATTTAACTCCTATAAAACTATGAAAAAACTATTTGTTTTAATTGCGGCCCTTGCTCTGTCGGCATCGGTTGCTTCGGCTCAGGATTGGGCTGCCGGTGCTCGTGTCGGTTCCGGTTTCCAAGGCATCGCCCAGCGCCACTTTGCCAACAGCGATTATGTAGAGTTACGCCTCGGTATGGATTGGATCTATCGCGACGGACTGGTTGCCGACTTCTCGGCCCTGTATGTTTGGAATGTCAGCAAGATGTATTGGAGCCCCGAAGGTACCTGGTTTTTCGATGCGGGCGCGGGTGTGAATATGGGTGGTAAGAGCCGCTTCTTTTTCGCCGGTATTCAGGGTATGGCCAAGTTGGGTTACACTTTCGAACGTACGCCTCTTAGCATCGCTCTGGACTGGTCGCCAACATTCGGCGCGGGCATCGAATTCAAGCGCGGTGGCTATATAGACGGTCAGGGTAATTTCGAGGGCAACTCTCAAACCTCGTTCAACGACAATGGTCTGATGGGTTTCGGCCTTTCGTGCATATATCGTTTTTAGCCGGAACGCCGGAAGCGATTAAAAAGATCACGATATGGATGTCATCGAGTATCGGGATTATTGCCTTTCGTTGGAGGGGGCCACTGAGTGTACCCCCTTCGATGAGGACACCCTTGTCTTCAAAGTCGGCGGTAAGATGTTCTCTTATGCCTCGATGGGCGATTTTCGTTGGTTTAATGTGAAATGCGATCCCGCACGGGCTATCGAACTTCGCGAGCTTTTCCCCGACTCGGTTTTGCCCGGTTATCACGCCAGTAAGGTTCATTGGAACACCGTTCGCACCGACGGCGATTTGCCTGCCGATTTTCTACGCGAACAGATCAGAGGCTCTTACGACCTGATCGTCGCGAAGTTGCCGAAAACCTTTGAGCCTCTAAAAACCATATATCCGAACCTACACCTTGACAGTGAAAGATGAAATGCTTGAACAAAGAGTAAACGAGAAAAGCCCGACATTGCAGTCGGGCTTTTCTGTTAAATCACCATCGCAATAAAAATTTGATTTTCTCGTTCAACGTGCGTATCTTTGTAGTTCGTATGAAAGCCTTACGCATCATAATCTGGGCGCTACTGCTGGGGGGGGCGGCTTTAAGTCCTGTCCTGGTAGAAGCGCAATCCGCCAAGCTTACCAAAGAGGAGCGAAAGCTCGAACGCGAGCGAAAAGCCGCAGTTAGAGCCAACGCGGCAACTGAGGTCAAAGTACGGGATGGGAAATATCCGTCCTACAACCGCCTGCTGAAGAGCACCAGCTATAACGTTATGTATACCGAAGGTCTGCGGTACTACAACAAAAAAAAGCGCCACAAAGACCACAACTCGTTAATGAACTATCGCCGAGCACAAACTCTCTTTGATTTGGCTTACCGCTCGCAAAAATTTGCCGGAACACCCCAGGAGGATTCATTGGTTTATTATTTCGGCTGTTCGTTCTACAAAACAGGCGAATTCGATATGAGCGAACAGATCTTCGACCGATTCAGGCGCGATTTCACGACCAGCAAATTTATCGAGGACGCCGAATATATGTATGCAATGGGTTTTTATTTCTCCTCGCCCGACCCTGAACACGACCAATCGACAACTATGAGAGCAATAGCCGCCATCTCCGAATACGAGGGCCGCTATCCTAACACAATCAAACGCGAAGAGTGTGACACGCGAATGCAGGAGCTGCGTAAAAAGCTATATACCAAGTCTTTCGAAAATGCTAAGCTCTACTATACCATCGGCCAGTATAAGGCGGCCGTGAGAGCCCTCAATAATGCCATCGACGAATTTCCTCTCTCGCCCTATCGCGAGGAGCTGATGTATCTCGCCACCCGCTCTGCCTATCTGTTCGCTCGAAACTCCGTGGCCGATCAGATGACCGATCGCTATCTGGCAATGATGGACAATTACTACGACCTGATATCGGAATTCCCCGAAACAGAACATCTTCGTGAGGTCGAAAAAATGCGCGACGAAGCACGCGAACATATCGCAAAACACACACAGGAAACAACTACTCAAAATGGAAGCAACTAAACGAACCGTTCCGGGTAACACCGTCACTCGCAAGCTGATAGACCTGGACACACCCACGGGCAACATCTATGAATCGGTGGCCATCATCTCGAAGCGCGCCAACCAAATTTCGGCAGCCATCAAACAAGAGCTCGGCCGCAAGTTAGAGGAGTTTTCGACCACTACCGACTCGCTGGAGGAGACTTTCGAGAACCGCGAACAGATCGAGATCTCTCGCTACTACGAACGTATGCCCAAACCCACCCTCATCGCTACTGAGGAGTTCCTCAACGGCGAAGTGTATTTCCGCGAACCCGGCCAACAAGGTGCTGAAAGCTAAACATATAATCGTCGGTGTGACGGGAAGTATAGCGGCTTACAAGGCCGCTTTGCTCGTTAGGGGGTTGGTGAAAGCCGGAGCCGAAGTGCGCGTCGTGATGACGCCACTGGCCAAGCAGTTCATCACGCCGCTCACGATGGCAACCTTGTCTAAGAATTCGATTTTGGTCGAGTTTTTCAACCCCGAAAACGGTGAATGGAATAGCCACGTATCGCTCGGCGAGTGGGCCGACGCCTTCGTCATAGCTCCCGCCACAGCTAATACACTGGCCAAGATGGCTACGGGAGTGGCTGACAATTTGCTTCTTACAACCTATCTTTCGGCCCGCTGCCCTGTTTTCGTTGCACCGGCGATGGATATGGATATGCTGGCCCATCCCGCAACTCAAGCAAATTTGGCAACCCTGCTCTCTCGCGGCGTCCACATCATCGAGCCCACCGAGGGAGAGCTTGCAAGCGGACTTTCCGGCAACGGTCGAATGGCCGAACCGGACGAAATCGTCGCCCTGTTGGATGCTAAAATCTAAAAAATACTTGGTTACTGCCGGCCCCACGCAGGAGGCCATCGATCCCGTCCGCTATATCTCCAACCACTCGACCGGTAAAATGGGCTATGCGATCGCTGCAGAACTGGCTCGACGGGGTGCCCAGGTGATATTAGTGAGCGGGCCTGTTTGTTTGCCGACTCCTACCGGTGTACGGCGCATTGACGTGGTTTCCGCTGAGGAGATGTATCAGGCGTGCGTGGAGTTGTGGCCTCAAATGGATGGTGCCGTAATGTGCGCCGCCGTTGCCGATTATACGCCTGTTTCCGTTAGTGACGTGAAAGCCAAAAAATCAGCCGCCGACCTCACACTCACTCTCAAACCTACTCGCGACATCGCAGCTGAACTGGGCCGGACTAAACGCACCGATCAACTGCTGGTCGGATTTGCTCTGGAAACTGATAACGAGAAAGTCAATGCGCTCTCAAAACTCACCCGCAAAAATCTCGATTTCATAGTTTTGAACTCCCTTAGAGATGCCGGCGCAGGCTTCGGAGGCGACACCAACAAGATAACGATCTTCTCGCGACCGACCGACCCCGCTGCCACCTCTCTCAAAACCGAATTTCCGCTCGAAACCAAGCAGCAGGCCGCAGCTCATATAATCAACACTTTGAGCGCATTCCTGAAATGACGAACAGCTGCGGCAATCGTCACTGGTTCACAAAAGACATCGGATATTCGATATCCGGATAAATGACATTATTTTTGAAGTGGAATCACCACTGCACGAAGAACATACCGACGTGATAGTCGATGTCGTAACTTCTCATTAAAGTATCTCTTTAAGAAATTCTCCCGTGTAGCTTGCGGGATTTTTAGCGATCTGCTCCGGCGTACCGATTGCCACGATCTCTCCACCACCTGCACCACCTTCCGGGCCCATATCTATGATGTAATCAGCTGTTTTTATTACGTCCAGATTATGCTCTATCACGATCATCGTGTTCCCCCTATCAACCAGTAGTGCAATCACATCCAAAAGTTGGCGCACATCCTCGAAATGAAGGCCCGTGGTGGGTTCGTCCAAAATGTAAAGCGTCCTGCCGGTATCAGTTCGGGCCAGCTCAGTCGAAAGTTTTATACGCTGACTCTCACCGCCTGATAATGTCGTGCAAGGCTGACCGAGCTTCAGATATCCCAGTCCGACACTCTGAATGGCAACAAGTTTACGGTGAATGGCCGGTATATGTTCAAAAAATTCGACCGCCGCATTGATGGTCATATCGAGCACATCGAAGATATTTTTGCCCTTGTAACGCACCTCCAGTGTCTCACGGTTATAACGTTGGCCGCCACAAGCTTTGCAACGTACGTAAACGTCAGGCAGAAAGTTCATTTCGATAGTCTGTACCCCTGCCCCGCGACACTCTTCGCAGCGCCCGCCCTTCACATTGAACGAAAACCGCCCCGCTCCAAAACCACGAATTTGGGCATCCGGCGTGGCTTCGAACAACTTACGAATGTCAGCAAAAACACCAGAATATGTGGCCGGATTGCTGCGCGGCGTACGTCCGATGGGTGATTGGTCTACTACCACCAGTTTGTCGATGTTCTCCAATCCTTCGATGCTGTCGTACGAAAGTGGCGGTGTATTGGAGCGATACAATTCTCTCGAAAGCACTGGCCGCAACGTGTCGTTCACCAGAGTCGATTTCCCGCTCCCACTAACTCCCGTCACGCAGATCATCTTTCCGAGCGGAAAGACGGCCGTCACGTTCTTAAGATTATTTCCTCTCGCGCCCTTCAGCGTAATTTTCGCACCATTGCCTTTGCGCCGTTTCTTCGGCACCGGAATAGAACGTCGCCCTGCAAGATAATCACCTGTAATAGAGTCTCTTGCTGCCTCTATGTCTGCCGCCGAACCCACCGCCACAATGTGACCACCCTTGCGTCCTGCCCCCGGCCCGACATCTACGATGTAGTCGGCGCTACGGATCATCTCCTCGTCGTGCTCCACCACAATGACCGAGTTTCCTGCGTCACGCAACTCTTCCAGACTCGCAATTAATTTCCGGTTATCCCTCTGGTGCAGCCCGATACTGGGTTCGTCCAAAATATATAGTACGTTCACAAGACGCGAACCTATCTGCGTTGCAAGCCTGATTCGCTGGCTTTCACCACCCGATAGCGACCGCGACGAACGACTCAATGACAAATATCCCAACCCCACGCGAACCAAAAAACTGAGTCTGTCGCGAATCTCTTTGACAATTTCGCGCGCGATTTTCCGCTCTTTTTCGTTGAAAACTTCCTCTATCCCCTCCATCCATTCGGCAAATTCGCTGATGCTCTTGTTGGAGAGTTCGGCAATGTTCAGGCCTCCTATTTTAAATTGCAGGGCTTCTGATTTTAAGCGGGTTCCTCCACAGACCGAGCAAGGCTCTCGCTGCAAAAACTCCGCAGCTTCGGGCACCTCCGAGTCGTCGCTACTATCCTCATTCGGTTCTTCTATCGGCTCCACTCCCAGTCCGCCACAATGGGGACAGGCTCCGTGGGGCGAGTTGAACGAAAAGGTGTGAGGCGCCGGGTCATCGAGCGAAATTCCCGTCGAGGGGCACATCAAATGGCGACTGTAATACCTCGCTGCATCTGCATCGTAATCGTAGAGCATCATCGTACCCTTGCCCTGACGCATAGCTTCCGCCAGACTCTTTGCCAGCCTTTCTCGCGCATCAGGTTTCACCGTAAGCCGGTCTATCACAAGCTCAATGGTGTGCGCCTTGTAACGATCGAGCCTCAGGCCCGACGCAATTTCCTGCATCTCCCCGTCGATTCGCGCGTGCATAAAACCCTTCCGCACCAGCCCGTCGAACAGCTCTCTGTAGTGGCCCTTCCGCCCGCGAACAATGGGCGCGAGCAGTGCAATTTTCCGCCCGTCATAGCCCTCCAAAATGAGATTTGCTATCGCTTCGTCGCTGTAATGTACCATTTCTTCACCCGTCACAGGCGAATAGGCCCTCGATGCGCGAGCGAACAGAAGTCGCAAAAAGTCATTGATTTCTGTGATCGTACCCACTGTCGAACGCGGATTTTTGCTTGTGGTTTTTTGCTCGATCGCCACCACTGGACTCAGACCCGTGATCTTATCGACATCGGGCCTTTCCATCGACCCCACGTATTGACGGGCATAGATCGAAAGCGTCTCCATATACCTGCGCTGGCCCTCGGCATAGATCGTATCGAAAGCCAGCGACGACTTTCCTGAACCCGACAAACCAGTGATTACCACCAATTTATCGCGCGGAATTTCAAGGTCTATATTTTTGAGATTATTGACCCTTGCGCCCTGTATGTTAATTTTCTCTTGCACTTTTTTAAAAACGCGAACGAATGCTAAAATAGTCTTTGTGAAGTTCAAAAAAGTGTTCGCGCAGCTCACCCGTCACAAAGTCGATAAGTCTCTCTGAATCAAAACTTTGATCGCAGTATCGCATCTCGAAGTGGAGATGGTTGCCAAATGCACGCCCTGTCCGTCCGCCGTAACCAATCACCTGGCCTGCAGTCACATAATCATTAGCTTTGACTGCTCTCCCAGACAGATGCGCATAGTATGTTTCGAGTCCGTTCGGATGACGCACAATCACCACGTTCCCAAATCCACCACGGTTCCAGCGCGACCAGCGCACAATGCCATCAAATGCTGCGTGGATCGGCTGACCGTAAGCCACCTGAATGTCCGTACCCTGGTGCGGTCGTCGGCCTCTCGGACCATATTTCGACAACACGCGCCCCGTCACCGGTGGGCAAAAATCTCGCCTCAGACTGTCGCATATCTGTAGCTCGATCACATCCGGTAAATCCTCCAGCGGGACGTTGCGATATGCAAAAATCTCCAGCGTATCCCACTGAGCATTGAACGCCGGGGCTCGTCTGAAAAGTTCCTCGAAATCCGGGGCAGGCTTTTGCGCCGCCGTCACAAGAGGCAGGAAAAAAACAATGAGCAGCAAACCTCGCATCGTCTTAAACAAGATTGCTGTATAATTCGATTTTGGAAAAGAGATGACTCAATACATTATCTCCATTATATGGATTTCTGTCAATGCTTTTTATGGACTCGATAAGCTTTTCCGAACTTATTGTAGAAGTCGAAAATGTTAATGATCCCTTTTCACTATTGTAATATTCCTTGTGGATTTCTCTTGCATATGTACCGTAAAATACCAACAATTCTGCAACGATATACTCTGTTTCTATGCAGTCGTGTATAATACTTGCTATCGATGAAATCTCCTCTACTAAATCTTGATATTCATAGACCTTCAAATGCAATTTTTTGTAAACATCCGGTTTGTGATTCCTCAGAAATATCAGAAAGAAAAACAGATGAGGAATAACATAATTATTTGATGAGAAAGACTTAAGAACCAATCGACTATGTGCGAAAAGTTTTTCTATTTGGCGCAAGGTAAGATTATTTTTCAGCGATAACGACGACGCAATTCTCTTTAATTCTGCCGGCTCACCATTTCCAGATCTCTCTTTAGATGAAAAGAAATCGTCGAACTCAAAATAATCATACAGATATTCACAGAAGTTTCTTAACTCAGGTTGTGGCAACCTGTATTCTATGTCTATAAATCGCCGCAAATACTCCTCGGAATTTATACGGTCACTTCCGTAAAAACCTTTTATCGAATTTCCCAGCTGCTCCTTATCCAGAACAAGAACAAAGACAATTCCCTGAACCGAGAAGAAGTGCTTTATCTTCTCCAAAAACTCGACCGCATAATCGGGACGGCATCTGTCCAACTCGTCGATTATGAAAACTACAGGGCGTTTGAACTCTCCCTTTTCAAGGTATTCTTCCAGTTGCTTTTTGAAATCCTCGATGCCTTCTTTCTTTTTCGTATATTCTTCGACAGATTCGGAAAGCAGTTCGGCAGAAGCTTTAGCCGTATTCTTCACAGCTTCTGCGACAGCATCGATATCTACATATTGTTTAACAAATGCCTTTAATAAATCGGGTAGAGTATGCTTGATGATTGTTGCTCCGACCTTTATAGCATCTTCGAAAAATGCCTTGTTTTTATCATTACTAAGCTTTCCAAGCTCGCCCAAAATTGCAACCGAAGGGTCTGCTATCAAGTCATTTTCCCACGCATTTATACACAAAGTCTGATAACCTTGACCGATCAAATGTTGCATCCACATCTTCACGAATGTACTCTTGCCTGTACCCCATTCACTATTGACTGCCAGAACAAAACCACTTGGATTTGCCCCAATAATCTCTGTTAGGACAGTTGCATATCTTGCGCGTCCAAGCTGACAATTTTCGAATGGATTCTCTACAGGAATCTCTATTTCCTTGTGTTTAATCGCTCCCATTGATATGCAACTTATCTAATATTAGCTATACTTATAATATCCGCGAACACTCCTGCTGCGGTTACTTCTGCTCCGGCTCCATAGCCCTTGATTTCCATCGGATAGTCTCTATAACGCTCTGTAGTCAAGAGAATTACGTTGTTGCTTCCGTCCAATTCATAGAGTGGACTTTTCGCATCCACTTCACGCAAAGCGACACTCGCCCGCACACCCGATGCCACCGAGCCACCCCCGTCCATCGTGGCGACAAACCTCCAGCGCAGACCTCGTGCAACAAGCTGACGTCGCCGACGTTCGAACTCTTCGTCCATTTCCGGCACCCTCGCCCAAAAATCGTCCAGCGTTCCTTCGAAGTATTTGTCCGGTACGAACAACGAGGCTTCTATGTCGCTCATATTCAGCCTGTAGCCCGCTTCCCTCGACAATATCACCAATTTCCTCATCACGTCCTTACCGCTCAGGTCTATCCTCGGATCGGGTTCGGCATAACCCGCCTCTACAGCCCGTTGAATCGCCGCACTGAACGGCAAATCAGCGCTCATTTCGTTGAAAATGAAGTTCAAAGTACCCGAAACCACCGCCTCTATCTTCAGGATTCGGTCACCACTGCCCACCAGATCGCCGATGGTCTTTATTATTGGCAACCCTGCGCCTACGTTTGTTTCGAATAGGAATTTCGCACCTCTGATTCGCGCCGCCTTTTTCAGGTCGCGGTAGTTTTCATAGTTACCCGATGCCGCGATTTTATTGGCCGTCACCACCGATACATTATGACTCAGCAGGCTCCTGTACGTTCCTGCAATCGCCTCATTGCCTGTACAATCCACAAACACGGAGTTAAAAATATTGGTACTCACAATAGCATCTCTGTATGCCTCCGTCGATGAGTTCACTCCTTCTTCGGCCAGCAGTTCACGCCACTTCGACAGGTCGATTCCGGCACGGTTGATCAGGTATTTCCGCGAGTTGGCAATTCCCACCACCCGCACTTGGAGCGAGTGTTGCTTTAGGAACTTGGGTTGCTGGCGCGCAATTTGATCGAGCAAACTGCGTCCCACACCTCCAATCCCTGCAACAAACAGATTCAGAACCGAATAGTCCCACAACAGAAACGAGTCGTGCAACGCATTGAGCGCCTTGCGCAGGCTCGCGGCCTCGATGACGAACGAAATATTGACCTCTAATGCCCCCTGAGCGCACGAAATAACACTGATACCGCTCCGCCCCAGTGTGTCGAAAAGTTTGGCCGCAACACCTACCCGTCCTCTCATATTTTCACCTACAACTGCCACCGTAGCAAGCCCGTATGTCGGGATTATTTCGTTGATCTCACCGCGCGTGATCTCATCTGCGAATTCGTCCGAGAGCATCCTCACCGCCACCGGACCCTCCGCTCTCCGCACTCCTATCGACGTGCTGCTCTCCGAAGATGCCTGAGACACGAAGAACACACTGATCCCGGCTTGTGACAAGGACTTGAAAATCCGGTAATTAACTCCGATCACCCCCACCATTCCGAGCCCCTTCACAGTGATCAGACAAGTGTCGTCGATAGAGGAAATGCCCTTGATGATCTTTCCGTCCTCCTCTCGTTCCGACGAAATGTAAGTTCCAGGCGCTTCGGGGGCAAAGATATTTCGAATATGTATTGGTATGTTCTTTTGATAGACCGGAAAAATGGTCGCTGGGTAGAGCACCTCGGCGTCGAAATTACACATCTCCATCGCCTCGCTAAAGGTCAGTTTCTCAATCAGATATGCTCCGTCGATCACTCTCGGATCGGCACTCATAAAGCCGTCCGTGTCTGTCCAGATCTCCAGTACTTCGGCATCTCGCTCAGCGGCCACTCTCGCTGCTTCTCCTCCTTCGCTCTCTTCCACCACGACCACCGCGTCCGGGCCAGCCGCTTCCACGATTTTCTTGACTCGTTCGGCCTTCCCGGCCACACTCGTCCAAAATTTCAGAACTTTCATAATCCTGCAAATTTACGAAAATTTTCTATCTTTGCGGTGAAGTGCCCCACACTTTCTTATTGGCTTGATACGTTATGGTATTAAAACCGGCTTGACAAGGCTTAGGCCTCCGGTAAAAGTTGGTTTTGATGCGGTAGCGTATTGACATTCAGCGAATACTGTAGTGTGGGGCACTCAGTAACCGGGGGTCTTTTTTATTCTTAAAACTCCAGCACGTTGCAACCTTCCATCTCTGACTATTTAGTCTCTCTCGAAAACTCCGCCGGTGTTTTCCGTACGTTGGGCGATGTCGTCGTCGATCGCGACCTCTTCGATTTGCCTGCTTTTAGAAGCGGTAACAGCGCGGCGGTCTTCACTTACACAAACTACGATAGCGAGCGGCGCTTCCTTAAGCTCTATATCCGTCCGAATCTCTATCTGCGAACGATTTACGATTACGTCGAACACACCCGTCCTCCTCTCCTTCCCGCCGCAAGACTTCTCAAAAACGAACTTTGGGTTATGCCTCTTGCCGGCGATCCTTGTTGGGTCGATGTCGTTGAGGGCGCCTGGACCCCAGGAGTCACTCTCGATGTCGCCCTCTCTCGCGTCGAAAAAAATGCCGAAAAAAACGACAAAAAAAATGCCGACAACCTCACCAAGGCCCGGCTTGTCTCTGCTTTCGACCGCCTTTGCTCCGAACTCCGGGCTTCCGAGTGGGCTCACGGCGACCTCAAGCCCGAAAACATCATAGTGAACAGCGACAAAAAAAGCACCGAGGTTCGAATGAGCCTTATCGACTGCGATGCTATGTGGATTCCTGCCCTTGCCGGTCTCCCTGCCGTCGAGCTCGGTACTCCTGGCTTCCGCCATCCTGCCCGCACAGCCAACCATTTCGACAAAACCATCGACGATTATCCGATGCAGGTATTGAAAAAATTGTTATCTTTGTAATCCCCAAAGGCATACTTTATTTAAAAACATTGCTTGGAATTCTGCCTCCGGCAGCAGTGTTTTTACGCTTGTATGAATCTTTGGGGAAATTTTTGTACAGCCGGGGGCTTTTTTAGGAAAACTGCAAGCTCATCTCAATGTATAACACACCTATAACTCGCGAAAATCCAACGGCTTTCATCATTCTGATCGACCGGTCGGGCTCGATGACCGAACAGATCGTCTTTGCCGACCAGCAGATGACAAAGGCTCGCGCCGTCTCGATCGTTGCCAGCGCATTCATCGACGAACTGTTGCACCGCGCCCGGCGCGAAGAGGGCACCCGTGACTATTACGACATCGCAGTACTGGGTTATGGAGGCGACCGGAACTCAGAAAACAGTGGGATCGAGTCGCTCGTTTCACCGCCAGGCAAATGGGCCCGACCAAGCCGCCTCACAGTGACCAAAACCCCTCGTAAACACCTCTCTCGCGAACGCTTGTTGCCGTCGGGACGTAGTGTAATGGCTGTCACGCGCCACAACGTTTGGGTCCAGGAGCGTGCCGAGGGAGCAACTCCGATGTATGCGGCGCTCACCGAAGCGCTGAAGTTGGTCGAAAAATGGTGTCTCCGTCCCCAGCACGCTGCAAGTTATCCTCCCACCATCATCAATATTACCGATGGCGAAGCCTCCGACGGCTCTCAGGAAGAGATTCGCACCCTTGCCGAAAAAATCCGCGCTACAGGAACCGACGACGGCAACACGTTACTGATCAACATTCACCTCGCCAAAAACGACGACGCCACGGGACCTATTCTTTTCCCAAAATCTTTGCAAGAACTTCCCGCTCATCGTTATGCGCAACTTCTTTGGGATATTTCCAGCGAGATGCCTGCAGGGCTTGGCCGCGGAATGGGTTGGTGCTCGCGCGCCGGTGACATAGTAGCAATGATGAACATCGGCTCCCAAAACTCCACAATGCTGTAGTTTTCGTAAGAATTTGCCTATCTTTGCATCATCCCATTTCAGTGTAACAATATTTAGTATGATTTTCGCACTCTGAGCTTTGCCTCCGGCAGCGTGGGAAGTCATACTTTTTACGGTACGCTGATTTGGGAAAATTTTTGTACAGCCGGGGGCTTTTTCATAATTCGATTTAGCCGTGATTCTCACTATCGACCAATACATAGAAGCTCTGACCAACACCGACGGCCGGTTCCGCACGCTTGCGGGGATCTATCCCACGGGCGACAGCGATACTCCCCATTTCACTATGCCTGGCCGTGGCCTTGTCGATTTCGAGGTGATGGTGGGTCACGTTCCCTGTCAGATGCGTTGCCCTCTGAAGTGGGATGACGACACGGCCGGGAAGCTGCATCTGCTAAGCAAAAAAAGCAACTCTTCGGACACCCCGCCTGCACTGCAATGGCGGGTAATGGAGGATGAGCTGACACTGTTCGACGAGGCGGGTAACTCCGTTCAGGTAAACGTACTGCTTCGCCCTGTGCCTCCTGTTCCCGGACCATCTCCTTCGCGCGATATTCCCAAGGCGCTCGGCTCGCCTGAGGACTTCGAGGAGTTCTCGTGGGATCCTGTCTGGGGTCTTGCCACGGCAATGGTGGATGGTCAGTGGCGATTGCTCGACAGTACCGGCGCCATTCTCACTAATGAGCCCTACGATTGGATGACCGACTGCTCAGAGGGATTCGTGCTCGCTGTAAAGAACGGTAAGCACGGTTTTCTGGACACTTCCGGCCGAGAGGTCGTCCCTTTCATCTATGATGACGCCACTTCATTCTCCGGAGGCGAGGCCTTCGTGGTCAAGGATGGAAAGAGCTTTTTTATCTCCAAATAGTTTGGTCGTTTAGGCAAAAAAGAGTACCTTTGGACTCTTAATTACAACCCGAAAAGATGGCAGAAGACAATATAAAAGAGGGCTTGGATGGTGGCGGTAAGATAGTGGAGGTCAGCATCACCGAGCAGATGAAAAGCGCCTACATCGACTACTCGATGTCGGTAATCGTATCGCGTGCACTTCCGGATGTCAGGGACGGCCTCAAGCCCGTCCACAGGCGCATCCTCTATGATATGTCGAACGAGTTGGGTCTTTATTCCGACAAGCCGCACCGTAAAAGCGCGCGTATTGTGGGGGACGTGCTCGGTAAGTTCCATCCCCACGGCGACGGCTCGGTATATGACGCGATGGTTCGTATGGCCCAGGAGTGGAGCCTCAGGTATCCACTGGTGGACGGCCAGGGTAACTTCGGTTCTTTGGACAACGACCCACCTGCGGCGATGCGTTACACCGAGGCGAGGATGCGCAAGATCGCCGACGAGGTGATGAGTGATATCGACAAGGACACTATCGACTTCACGCTCAACTTCGACGACACGATGAACGAGCCCACGGTGCTCCCCACGCGTATTCCGCTGCTGATGGTGAATGGTGCGAGCGGTATTGCCGTCGGTATGGCCACCAATATGGCTCCCCACAACCTCAGCGAAGTGATCGACGCCTGCGTAGCTTATATCGACGATCCGACTGTCGAGGCGAGCGGTCTTTTGGAGCACGTCAAGGGCCCGGACTTCCCCACCGGAGCCACAATTTACGGTTACGAGGGAGTTCGCGAGGCGTTGGAGACGGGTCACGGTCGCGTTGTGATGCGCGCCAAAACCGACATCGAACACACCTCCAGCGGCCGCGAGATGATCGTCATCACCGAAATTCCCTATCAGGTGAACAAGGCCGAGTTGGTCAAGAAGATTCACGAACTGGCCGCTGAAAAGAAGATCGAGGGCATCTCGTATGTGAACGACGAGAGCGACCGCAAGGGTATGCGCATAGTGGTCGTGCTTAAGCACGACGCCGTGGCGAGTGTGGTTCTGAACACGCTCTATAAGATGACCGAGATGCAGAAGTCGTTCGTGGTGAACAACATTGCGTTGGTGGATGGTCGCCCACGATTGTTGAACCTGCGCGATATGGTCGAAAACTTTGTCGAGCACCGTCACGAGGTCGTCGTTCGACGTACCCGCTTCGATCTGAAAAAAGCAGAGGAGAGATTGCATATCGTTCAGGGTCTGCTCATTGCACAGGACAATATCGACGAGGTCATCTCCATCATCCGCTCTTCGGAGAATACCGACATCGCTAAAACCCGCCTTCAGGAGCGCTTTGCTCTCAGCGAAATTCAATCGACCGAGATCGTCAATATGCGCCTCCGGGCCCTCACGGGTCTGGAGCGCGGAAAACTCCAGGAGGAGCACGACGAGTTGCAACGTCGCATAACCCGCTTCAATGAAATTCTCGACAGCGAGGTCGAACAGTATGGCGTCGTCAAGGAGGAACTTATCGAGGTTAAGCAGAAATATGGTGACGCACGCCGCACCGAGATTGTCTACAGCGCCGAGGAGTTCAACCCCGAAGACTTCTATGCCGACGACGAGATGGTGATCACCATTTCGAGAATGGGGTACATCAAGCGCACCCCTCTCACCGATTACCGCACTCAGGCACGCGGAGGGGTCGGCGCAAAGGGCTCTGCAACGAGGGACGAAGACTTCATCGAGCATCTCTATGTCGCCACGATGCACAACACGATGATGCTCTTTACCGAAAAGGGCCGTTGCTATTGGCTCAAGGTTTACAACATTCCCGAAGGCCCCCGCTCTGCAAAGGGCAGGGCTATCCAGAACCTCATCCAGATCGACCCGGACGACAAGGTTCGCGCATACATCAACGTCAAACGTCTCGACGACGCCGACTATGTGAACTCCAACCATCTTGTGATGTGTACGCGCGAGGGTGTTATCAAAAAGACGTTGCTGGAGGCTTATTCCCGTCCGCGCCAAAACGGTGTGAACGCAATCACTATCCGCGAGAGCGACCAACTCTTAGAGGTCAAACTCACCAGCGGCAAGGCCGAAATTATGATCGCCTCCAACGCAGGTAAGGCCATCCGCTTCAACGAAAGCACCGTTCGCCCCATCGGCCGTACGGGCGCCGGAGTGAGGGGCATAAGTTTATCCGCCGGCGAAGAGGTGATTGGTATGATTTGTGTGGAACCGGACAGTGGGCAGGATGTTTTGGTTCTGAGTGAAAAGGGTTACGGCAAACGCACCGACCTCGAAGAATACCGCATCACCAACCGCGGCGGCAAGGGCGTAAAGACGATCAACGTCACCGAAAAGACAGGCAAGCTGGTTAGCATTCAGGCTGTTAGCGATGACGATGATCTAATGATCATTAACCGTAGCGGCATCACGATCCGCACGGCAATTTCGGGTATCCGTCTTGCAGGTCGCGCCACACAGGGAGTTCGTATCATCAACCTGCGAGAGGGCGACGAGATAGCTTCAGTGGTTGCGATCCCCAAAAGCGACGAGGAGGCAGAAGGGCAGGCCGACGAGCAGTGAACTATTTCCAAATAACAGCGTCAATGATTTATTGATCAAGTAAAAACGTGTAAATTATGAAAACTGTTAAAATATTTTTGGCAATTTGTTTCGCGATCTCGATTCATTGCGGATATGCTCAAGAAAATGTATATGTGCCCTCACTCACTGCAGAGGAAGCAATATCTATGGTAAAAGATAGCTACCACTTTATGTATTTCTATTTCCGAAATCCGGCAGATACGGTGGCAAATCTTAACCGCTTCATCGAAACGGTAGACAGGATCGTCCCTCTCAGCGATGAAAAGAAAGAGATGATTATGGAGCAAGCCCTCTCCGAGGTAAGGCAACAGAAAGAGAAGTTACCTTTGACCGACCAGATGTTCAACCTTACTTTTTCCATAGAAGAACACATAACTTTGATGGGGACTAACATCATTGATGTGATGCGAAATAATTTCAACGATGAAGAGTTCGCGCGACTATACAACACAATGGAACGAGAGATGAGATGGGCCATATTTGCACAAAATGTGTTAGATGTCAATATACATAAAGGAACGACTCCTAAGACACGAGCCGGGGAAGCTCCAAAACAGATTGACCGTCTCAATTTGGTGTTTGATAGGTTCGGTATTCAGTAACAAATCTTACCAACAAATCAGGAGCGTTAGTTTTGCTCCGACTCACCAAATATTATAACTAGAACATACAGACAATTAACTTAAAAACCGTATAGCTATGAAAAAACTATTTTTAACAGCGCTGGCAGCCGTGATTATGAGCGGTGCAGCAGTGGCTCAAATGCCCCCGATGGGAGTTACAGTGGCAAAGGTCGATGTGGCAAAACTTCGCGACGCCATCGCCAAGAGCGATGGCGAAATTGCCGACGCCAAGAAGAACATCAAAGCTGCAACGTGGCTCAAGCGTGGCGATGTCTTCATTGATGCCGATGCAAAACCCGTGAACGGCCTTTATATGGGTATGCCCGAAGAGATTCTCAAGCTCTCGTTCGGCGACGCCCCCACCGAGGAGGTTGTTATAGGCGGCAGCCCCTATACTCTCTACAATTATGATCACTTCAAGGCATACACGTCCAACGGTGTGATAGATTTCTATGTTCCTGTAACAATCGTCGATGCCAATGCTCTCGACAAGGCCTATGATGCCTTCGACAAGGCTTATCAATTGGATGCCAAACAGGTAAAAAAGGTAGCCACAGGTATGGAGAACATCCGCAAAAAGAGCATCGAAGACGCCGGTTCCTACTATTCGCTGCAGGACTATGCAACCGCAGCTAAGGATTTCCGCCGCGCCTACAAAGCCAGCATCCACTCCTCTATGGATCGGATCGACACAATGTCTCTCTACTATGCCGGTATGTCGAGCGCCCTTGCAGGTGAATACACTACCGCTATCGAGGATATCGACAAAGCTATTGCGATGGGCTACGAGTCTGATGGCGACGTGTATCGTATGAAGTTCCTTTCTCTCTATAGCCTCGACAGAAAAGAAGAATCCCTTGAGGCTCTCAAACTGGGTCTTTCAAAGTATCCTACCAACGAAGACCTCATCGATATGATGATGCGCTATTACGCCGAAAACGACGGCGATCCTTCCAGCATTATTCCTTTGGTTCAGAGCGCCATTGACAAGAATCCCTCCAATCCCGTTCTCTATCAGGGCCTTGCTCGCGTGTATGACAAGTTAGGCAGGAGCGATGAAGCGATCGACGCTATCAAAAAAGCAGTTGCTCTCACTCCGGATGACTTCGTGTCGAACTATCTCGAAGGTTTGTTCATACTTAAGAAGGGTGACGTTATGAACGAGGAGTTGGGTAAAATGACCATCACCAGCAGAGCCCAATATCAGACTGCGCTGGACGCCGTGAATGCTGTCTTTGCTCAGGCGCTTGCTCCGCTGGAAAAGGCTTACGAACTCGACCCGAAAGAGGCCTCGACCGTCGAGCTACTTAAGAACCTCACCTTCCGCCTTCGCGACGACCAGGCAATGAACGCCAAGTACGAAAAGTACAACACACTATTACAAAGTATGTAAGTAAGATAAAAGAAGCCCCGCCTTATGGCGGGGCTTCTTTTATCTTATCCTCTCGGTATCGCGAATTAGCATTTGATCGCGCAGTACGCCGCGAAGAGCCAACCAGTTGATCAGAAGCGCAGTAAAGAAAAACAGCGGAGAGTAAGCCCAAGCTGTGTGGGCAATCCAGGAGTAATAGATGCTAAAGCCGGCGCTTCCTGCCAGCAGGACGAACTCAGCTATGAGCATACTGGTCTGCCGCGACCGGTTCTTGAACAGGAAGATCGCCACAAATGGCACTAACGCTGCGATGCCGAAAAGTACAATCGCCCATCCGACCGCCAATGGGCCACTATCTATGAGTGCGCCGCAAACAACAAGCCCCACCGTAACGAGCATCCAAACCGTCTGAATTCTCTGTATCATATCTCCCTGTCTATCTTATATTTATTTCTGTCACTCGCATTGCGGTTTATCAGCTCACCCAGGAATCCCGTCAGGAACAGCATAACCCCCAGTACCAGTGTCACCAATGCGATATAGAACATCGGCTGATCTGCCACCCCTCTGAGAGGCAATCCTCGCGACTGCTTCACCAACTTTTCGACTATTAACCACACTGCCACAGCACCGCCGCCAAGGAACATCAACGTACCTAAACTGCCGAACAGGTACATCGGATGTCGCCCGAAACGCGCCAAAAAGGAGACGGTTATCAGATCCAAATAGCCTTTCACCATCCGCTCCAGTCCATATTTCGAGTGTCCGTATTTGCGCGCGTGATGCTCGACAACCTTCTCACCTATTCGCCTGAAGCCCATCTGACGCGCCAAAATCGGTATGTATCGGTGCATCTCGCCATAGACTTCGATGCTCTTCACCACTGCACGACGATAGGCCTTCAGACCGCAGTTCATATCGTGTAGCGGAATTCCACTCACAAGACGTGTAGTTGCGTTATAAAATTTGCTCGGCAGGCGCTTTCCTGCCGGATCGTGACGGTGTTTTTTCCAGCCAGACACAAGGTCGTAACCCTCCTCGATGATCATTCGGCGCAGTGCAGGAATCTCATCGGGCGAGTCTTGCAGGTCGGCATCCATAGTCACCACCACCTCTCCGCGCGCCGCATCGAAACCCACATACAGAGCTGCCGATTTGCCATAGTTGTGCGCAAACCTGATACCTCGAATCACACCCGGCGCCCTACTTACCAACTCTTCTATCACCTCCCACGAGCCGTCGGTCGAGCCGTCATCCACAAAGATCAACTCCCACGAAAGCCCCTCGACTTTCATCACACGCTCCACCCACGCGGCAAGTTCCGCAAGGGACTCTTCCTCGTTCAGTAGTGGTACTATTATGGAAAGATCAAGCATCGCCACCAGCAAAAATATCGGGTTTTTTGGTCACAAATGTGCACAGGATCAATCCCAGAAAACCTCCCCTAAAGATGAGTTCGATCACACCCTGAAATATCCAAAAGAATGGATTCCGCAACATACCGAAAGCCATCGAACGTATCTGGTCGGGCATATCACCCAGCGAGGTTTCAAATATCGAGGTGTAGTATTCCGGCGCTATGAAGTTGTACATCAGGAATCTGCTCACACCAAACACCACGCCTGCGAACAACATCATTGCCAACACAAAACCGAACGCACGCGCATAGGGATACCCCTCGGCTGCGGACGAAAGTCGTGCATTTCGCCGCCCGGTAGAAACTATCAGCCAGCACAGCACAATGAAAATCAGCAACTCATAAGCCCAGCCTGCCGTTGTTTCCAACTTCAGTCCCCAGCTTATGAGATTCACGCCGAACAGCGCCACTCCACCTAAAAAGCCCCAGTTCGAGGCCCCTTGCCAAAATTGTTTTTTAGTCATATTAACTCTCCCAAACCTTCTCTTAAAACCACGGGGTCGTCACCGGTCAAATCCACCACAGTCGTTGCCGTCGAGGCTCCGATTCCTCCGTCTATAACCATATCCACCACCCGACCATAGCGCTCGACAAGCAACTCCGGGTCGGTCATATACTCCACCATCTCTTCGTCATCCTTCACCGAAGTGGTCAGCATCGGACAGCCTAACTCTTCGACCAACGCTCTTGCGATATTGCTTCCGGGGATGCGTACTCCGATACTTTTGCGCTTGGCCAGCGCCTTTTCGGGCACCCTCGATAGCGGCGAAAGCAGAAAAGTGAACGGCCCCGGCAGGTTGCGCTTCAGTACTCGGAACTGCGGATTATCCACCTTCGCGTAGTCGGCCACGCGTGCCAACGAATCGAACACAAGCGTGAACACACTCTCGTTTTTGCCCTTTATCGCCCCCATCCGCTCGATCGCCTTGGGGTTCTTCAGCGAACAGCCGAACGCATAAACGCTGTCCGTAGGATAAACGATCACCCCATCGGCGCGCAACACCTCTGCGGCGTGCGCAATCTGTTTGGGATTGGGATTATCGTGCCAGATCTTTACAAGCATCTCTTAGTGCAGGTTGTTACTTATCAATGTTATAAACTCTTCCCTGGTTCTGTGTTGCGACAGGAAAATACCTGTGAAAGCCGAAGTCGTCGTTACCGAATTTTGTTTCTGTACTCCCCTCATCGACATACAAGTATGGTGCGCCTCGATCACCACAGCCACTCCCATCGGGTTCAGCACCTCCTGAATACAGTCACGGATCTGCACCGTCAGTCTCTCCTGCACCTGCAACCGGCGGGCAAAACAGTCCACCACACGGGCGATCTTCGACAAACCCGTAATGTAGCCGTCAGGAATGTAGGCCACGTGCGCCTTCCCGATTATGGGCAGCAGGTGGTGTTCGCACATCGAGTAAATTTCGATATCCTTCACCAATACCATCTGCTTGTACTCTTCCTTGAACATCGCCGAGGTAAGTATTTCACGCGGGTCTTCTTTGTAGCCTTTTGTCAGGAACCCCCACGCCTTGGCTACCCTTTCGGGAGTCTTGACAAGGCCCTCCCTGTCAGGATCTTCGCCCAGCAGCTTAAGTATTTCACGATAGTGGTTTTCCAACTCCTTCATAGGTTGCAAAGATAAGAAAAACTTCCTATACTATTCTCTGAGTGCGTGCATTTTCCGTCAGGGCGAGACTCTGCAGATCGACCTCCGTCAGCAGCACGAGCCCCTTCCTGCCACTCACCCAGCTCAATCTTTCGCCGAGTGGCGCATCCGTTTCCAGCATCGCCAGCTCCCTCACCAGCGAAAGGGTCTCGTTCGAAGCGAGAGAATCCGTCCCCACTCTGATGCGAAGACCGTTCTTTCGTAGCAATTCCACCGGCGGCTTCAGACCCGAAATGTAGCGATTCGACCCTGGACACAGCACCCAGGTTACCGCAGCCGTAAAATGCCCCATCAATATGTCTATGTCTCGCTGCGTCACGCAGCAGTTGTGCACCAGAACCACCGGCCTGTCCGCTGGTACCTGCTCCACCAGCCGCACAGCAGGGTCATCCACCTCATATTCGCTCTCCATAAAGTGTATAGATAACGGTCGTAAAGCCGACGGCGATTTATTTTCCGCACTCACCACTGCCTCAAAGGTCGCCTTGTCCAAAGAGTATAGCGAATGTGGAGTAAGATTGTTCGCTCCGGCAGGCACCGTGGCGCCAAAACCAAAAATCTCGCGAAAACTCAGATAGCGGACAGGACTTTCCGCTTTCAGTTCAAAGGTGCTCTCTCCGTTGCAGATGTCCCACACTTCGCTCACCCCGTCGGCCCACATCTTTGAATCCCAAAACTTCGCTCCCTCGATTCCTCCGCCGCGAGGAGCTTTTTTCATCGCCTCAACAAATCCTTCGAATCCTTCCCCGCTCGGGATCATCCCCCTCAGATGCGAGAGTTCCAGATGGCAATGCGCATTCAGCATTCCCGGCATCAAAATTCCCGGATAGAACTCCACACCCGCCTCGCCATCAAGATGCGCGGTCTGAGAAACGGAGATAACCTCTCCCCTCTCGTCCACTGTCACCACCCTTCCGGGCGCTAACTCACCGGAGGGAGTCAGCCACAGGTGTGAGGAAATTCGCCTCATATCTAAACAGTTCTCGCGCCATAGAGTCGATCGCCACAGCGGCAGGCAGGCGATAGGTCACCTTCAGAGAGTCGATCGTCAGTGCCGGAGTTTTCACATCGTTCCGTGGGTATGGATTCAGGTCGATCACTAACCGTCGTGTCGTAGTGTCCGTATCCACTGTTACAGTCATCCGCGTACGCTCCTCGCGAACCAATCTGCGCGAGTTGCCACCTATGTCTACGCGCAGACTTCCATTCCTATCCGTGGAATCGACCATATATTTGAAATCCACCTCATAACTTCCCTCACGGACCGGCAACACGATGCGCAATCGTCCCGTGTCGGCCACCCGCCTTACCCTTATCGAGCGTTCAAAATAGACCTCTTCGGCATACTTGTCGCGGGCCCGGCGTGCTATCGTATCTATCGCCGCCAATCGGTGGTTGTATGCGCCGCTCTCCGCCTGTAGTATTTCCATTGCCCGCTCTACCACATCGTCGCTCAGGCGCGCGCTCTTTCGTTTGGCAAAGCTTCCTATTGTGAATTGAATATCATCGCTGGTGTAGCCATACTTTTCAAACACGGGCTCATAGATATTCAGCGAATCCAGCTGTAACGATGGCTCTTCATTGATGTAAGCATCCACAAGATAGATGTCGTGGAAAATCTGTGCGAGCCGTTCGTCCGGAATAATTCTCGGCCCTCCGCAGCTCGTCAGCAGCACAGTCAATATAAGAGTGATGCGCTTCATTTTTTGATCGTCGCTCGCACCGTAAAGGTAGTAATAATCCAGACAACGGCGACAAACGCCACGCAAATCACCGCAATATCCTCTATGCGCATTCTCACCGGATAACTCTCTATTAGAAACGTCCCTCCCGGCATCGGCACAAGACCGAAGATCTGTTGAGCACCACACACCAAAACCCCCAGCACCAGCCCCCCCAATGCCCCTATCGCACCGATCATCATCCCCTGCCGCACAAACACACTGCGCACCATCCCCGTCGAAGCCCCCATCGCTTCCAATGTATCAATGCCCGCCCTCTTGTCTATGATCAGCATTATCAGCGAGCCAACTATCGAGAACGAAGCGATAAGTAGCACCAGCAGCCCAATGAAAAATATGCCCCACTTTTCGAGCTTCATTATTCGGTACATCGATGCCTTCTGCTCTTCACGCGTCAGCACCTGGAAATCCTCTCCCGCAATGTTCGCCACTTCGGCCTTCAATCTCTTTTCGCCAGCACCCGTTTCCAGTCTGACCGCCAATCCCGATGCTCTCTTTTCATAGTCGAACAACCCTTGGGCGAACTCCAGCGGCACAATCACATACTCGCCGTCAGTCTCAGCATCCAGCACAAAAACTCCCGTCACGGGAGCTTCGGCGGCGGAAAAACTGCTTAACGGCAATAGTGCCGAATAGCTGCCTCGCCGCGGAGCGTAGAACTTCAATTGCTCAGTAAAACCCTGCCTGATACCCAATTCATAGGCTATTCCCTGACCCACAATCGCCCCTGCACTCAAAGTATCCACCCCAAGAATCGTCGCAGTAGTCTGTCGTCCGTAATATTCGAGCACAGCACTGTCTTCCAATACAAACGATACCCCTTTAACCTCCTCAAGTGCTCCTATCTTCTCTGCATCCAGCGCCACCACGTCGAAAACCTTCCCTTCTGCCGGTCGCACCAAAAAGTCAGGATCGAAATCCCTATACATTTGGCGGATCAGCTCGTCGAAACCGCTGAATACCGCCATCAGGATCACCATAGCAGCCACAGGAATTCCTACCGCCACCATACTCACCCTTGAGATGACATTGATCACAGAGTGGGATTTGGCCGAGAAAAGAAACCGGCGCGCAATGAAATTATTTAAGGAGATCCTCAATCTTCTCGATATATTCGAACGAATCGTCCAACACGAACACCATCTCCGGCACGACACGAAGTTGATTGCGCAGTCGCCCGCCCAGAGCCTTTCTGATGGCCCAATTGTTGGTCCCCAACGCCCCCATTATTTCGCCGTGCCTCTCGAACGGGAACACGCTCACGTGCACTCTCGCATACTCCAGGTCAGGACTCATCCTCACGCCCATTACCGTAACCATCGCCCCGCGAAACAATTCTCGAAACTCCCTCGAAAACAGCTCTCCAAGGTCTTTCTGAATCTGTCGCGCCACTCTCTGTTGTCTTGAAACGTCCGCCATCAGTATGAGATTTTAATGTTGCGAAAATCGGTTTCATTAGGCGAGGCCACACGCGCCCTTCGCAACGGCGGTTCTTTTATGCCTCCCTTCCCCAGACGGAAGAATACCCCCACTGTAACAAACAGATTGTCCAGCTCCGAACGTATCGACCCCTCTTCGTTGAACACATATTTAGTCTTGGTGCGCAGAATGTCCGACATTCCGTAATAGTACCTCGCCTCGGCAAACACCTCCATCCGCCCGAACAGAACCCCTACTCCGAAGCCTCCCAGAAAGCCGTAATTCCAACGAACATCGCGTGAGGTCTCCATCATATAAGGAACCGTTTCCGTCTCAAAGGTCTTTCCACCGTTATCATATACCGTTTGCGTAAAGGTAGTCAGATCGTCACCCGTCCCCAGATTGTATGTAAGCGTAAAACCTGCGTTCAAAAATAGACGCACGTGTCTGTTGGCCATATAGAGGTGTGGTTGCCAGATAAGCGGCAGCGTCACCGAGCTCACCGTTCGGGTCTTCATCGTATAGTTCGTCGTGTCGGAGCGAATCCCCTCCGTAATGATCTTATAGCCCCTCATCTGATACTCCAGTTCGGCCGACACGCCTCCCACGACCTGCTGGGCACTGTAATATTTCCACATCACCCCGCCCGTATAACGTCCCCACTGCATACCACCCTCCTTCACGGGGTAGAAGCGACCCTGCATCGCTCCGTAGCCCACCTTGGCACCTATGTAGTGCTGCGCCGAGGCACTCCACGCACAAACCGACAGAACCACTATGCAAACCAGTTTCTTCATCGCTTAAAATCCTCCTCCCATACTTTGCGTTGTCGATTGTACCTGGTTTCTTAGTCCTCCCATAGCTCCTCCTATGCCCAGACCGCCTCCGCCACTCAACCCTCCTTCGCTCTGACGCGCACGTTCCGCATCTTTCAGTGCCTTCTCTTCGAGATATTTTGAAACTCGTGCATCTTCGGCTCGCTGCAAATCCCTTCTCACCTTCTCGATCGAGATCGGAGCAAAGATCTCCACCATATTCAGATTTATGCTCACCTCCCAGTTGGCCTTAGCCGGAATGAACTGATCGCCACTGGGCCCCACATAGAATTCAACTCTTTCGGGTTGGCGCCTTTCGACCAGCGAGCCCGAATCCCACTTGCCGTTTCCGTTGCCATCTTCGGTTATGCGCAGTCGAACCTCACCCTCGGTAATGTAGTATAAGGTAAGCTTTCCCGTCCTGACTCCTTCGAGCCTTTTATGGGTCTGTCCGCTCTCGTCCAAAACCTCGATTATGTACTCAGTCTCAGGACTCTTGCCGGTCACGTTCAGCACAAGTGTTGCAAATTCCGACCGCGGAGTGATTTTGAACCTGGCTCCCAGCGAGTCGTTGCGCTCACCGGCAATGTTCTCGAACACCCCTGCCGGAATGGTCAGCTCATAAGACGAATCCTCATCCCACTTCGAGACTATGGTCCAACGGCGAATTTTCATAGTATCCCGCACGATATGGAATTCCGCAGGTACCGGATCGCCCAAATCTGGAGCTTCCATCAGCGAAATTCGCATCGAGTCGATCGCCACCAATGGCAGATCGAATTCTATCGGTATACTCTTTTCAGGATTTACCTGAGCGCTCGCATCGACCTTGAAACGGAATGGATTGGGTTTTTCGGGCTCCACCCACTCCTCGCCCTCCTCCAACGCCCGCTCACGATCTCTCTCCAATCGTTCTCTTTCACGTTGCTCTTCACGCGTCTCGGCCGGAGCTCTCCACGCCAGTCTCAATTGCTGCGAGGCCGGTGCCAAGATTCCCAGCGAGTCGGTCTTCAGATATGAGATTCGCCCCTTGATCGTATCCGGCAATGCTTCGGGCGGCACATTGAACCACAGCGCGATGGTGTCTCGATCGGCGGTTAGGTACTCTCGAATCACCCGATCGTCATCCATACCATCAAAACTCAGTGTGTCTATTTGCGGATATGACGCACCGAAACGCAGCACCGCTCTGTGACGATCGGTTCGCTCGCTACCCGAAAGGTTTTGCCGTTTCACCGGCTGCTCGCTAAAGAGGCGGAAATAGACTTGCGGATCGGCGGTAGGATAGTGGCGGTATTCGTCCAGCCAAATCGAAATGGGTTCCAGATGGGCAGGGTTCACCGCCTCATCGAGGAATCCCACCTTATCCACCCCCTGCTCGTAGATCAGATTACTGTTGTTATCCTGAAAAGCATAGACCTTGTATGGTATGTCCTTGAGATTCTGCGCAATGAATATTCCGTTCCCTTCTCCGCGTCCCACTACCGACGGCTCTGTGTTGAACAGCAACGAATCGTACTCCGGAATCGAATCGAGCTGGGCCGGATAGAAAAACAGATAGGCTTTACTGATGCTGTCTCCCTTCATCGCGTCTGCCGTGTAGCCCGTCATCAGCATCGAGTCGAGAGCGCTTCCCGTAGAAAACACAAACCTGAAGCCACTCAAAGGGTTACCCTCGTTGTTGTCTCGAATGGAGCTCCCGAAATTCAGCGCATAAGTTTGATTTTCCTTTAGCGTATCCTTTATATCGACTCTCACCCCTTGCCCTCTCACCACCAAATTCGGCTTGGTCTTCATCAAAGGTGAGGTAAAGAACTCCTTCGATTGATCTTGCAGCTTGACGAATTCGTTGAATTCGATGAAGATTCTGTTGCCCGTAAAATGCCTTACTCCGTTGGCCGGCGTAGCCCTCATCGCCATCGGCGGTAGCGAATCTTTCGGCCCTCCCTGCGGCGTCAGCTGATTCGCACACCGCGCAAACACCACACAGGTTACCACGCCCAACACCCACAAAATATGTTTTATCTGCTTCATTAAATATACGTCCTTGACATACTGACATTATAATCGTTCTCTACCTCCTCATAGGACAAAAAACGAATCCTGTCCCGAATGGGTCGAAAGGCAGTTCTGTCTTTTTCTGTTTCAAACTTCGACCTCCGATCCAAAGGCGACACGCATAAAAATTGGGTTTGGAAGTACTGCATCTCCAAAAACTTCAAAAAGGCATCTCGGAAATCGGTAGAATTTTCCACCTCGAAAATGTGCGAGGGAAAGAGCCTGTCGTTTTCTCCCTGAAACCAGATCACATCGGCAAACGTCGCGCTTTTCTTCACGATCTTTTCATACGTGAACATCGGCACACTCGACAATGTGGCTAAATTCCCCAAGGTTTTATTTTCAAAAACGACTTTCTTATCGTTGGTGTATGTCTCCTTCACCTCCTTCTTCGAGTTGCCTATTTCCAACAGCATTCCCTGTATCTCTCCGTGCCGACTTTTAATCTTTTCGGCTTCGGTTTTGGGTATTTTCTGCTTTTCGAGTTGATCGAGTTTATCTTTCAACGCATATACGCCCAATCCTATCCTTGTAAATCGAGGATCTCTTTGCACTCGTTCCTGGATTGTTTTATCCGGGGTTATTCCTTTGATCCTGGAGCGATCTTTATATTCCCAGATCTCTTTGTACAGAAGTTTGAGAGGTGCTATGAAACCGTTGTTCAACATAACCCGCTCTATGGCATCCGAATATGTCATGTCCTCCCTATTCACCTGCAATCCTCCACTCACTATCTGTATAAGGTTCTGTTTTCCAGAGTTGAAAGCGCACGGGTATGTAGAGCTTCGGCATCGGGATCTGATATTCGATGATGCGATAGGCGTAAAAGTGATTCACGGGATCGACGGCAACCAACACAAGGGGTGACGAAGTAATGGTCAGATGAACAAAATCATCCTCACCCTGCCCTTCGACGAGGCTTTGCGATCGCACCTCACCCGTGGTCGCGTGACGAATGATCCCTGCATCGGCATCGGCATAATTGGCAGGAGCCCAACTCTTTGCAAACGCATCCTCTTTGGAGATATAGAACGCATACACTCTCACCAGATACCCCACGCCGTCGGCAGGGCTGCTGGGTACAGCCATCACACGAGGCATAACCACTACCTCGCACTCGGCACTGAACTTAGCGCAGCCCCAGCTCGCGCAGAGGAGCAAGCACAAAATCGCGCTCTTCGATACGCGGGTGAGGTATTTGTAGACCTTCCTCATTGACAACAATATCGTCGTAATACAAAATATCTATATCCATCGGCCTGCTCGCATAGGCTTGGCCCGTACGTTGTTTTTCCATCTCTTCAGCCTCGCGGTCACGCCCCAAAACAGTCTCAATTTTCTGCACGGCAGCCAAAACTTCTCTCGGCGTAAGGTCGGTATCGGCGATCATAGCCTGATTAGAGAACAGCTGCTGGGCCTCGAAGCCCCACGGTTCACTTTCATAGCGGTGCGAGCAGCGCATTACAGGGCCCACAAGGTCATTTATCATTGCCTGCGCCCTCCGCAAATTGGCCGCCATATCGCCCACATTCCCTCCTGCTATCAGTGTTACTCTCATTTTTCGATCATTTTACTTACCGCCAGCGCAAAGTGCGTGAACACGATGCCTGCATTTCCGTTTTGCCTCAACTGTCCCAATGCCGTCTCTATCTCCTCCACCAGCCCCTCTATATTTTTGGTCCCGATGTATGGTGCGAACTTGCGACAAAAATCTGCCTCGGCGCCCCAAAGATAGGAAATATTTTCGAGCCCCGTGCTAATCATAAAACTTGAACGCAACAGACGTATGAAATTCTCCAGCAAGCGCTTCTGCTTTTCGCGGCCCAGAGAGGCCACCCGCGCGGCCCAATCGACCAGCTCCAGGTGTTTGTCGTTATAGCTCAGGCGCATCAGCTCCACAAAAAGCTCGAATTCTTCGACGTCTGTTCCCGAGGCATTTTGCCCACCCTCGCCTGCCGGCACCACTACCTCCTGCACTCGCGAGAGGATCGTCGGCAACAACTGCCTCGGTTGGGCCGAGACCAATATGAATAGTGTCTGCTCCCAAGGCTCTTCAAGGATCTTGAGCAGCGTGTTGGCGGCTTCGGTGTTCATCTTTTCCGGCAGCCACACCAGCACGGCCTTGTATCCCCCCTCGAAACTCTTGAAACTCAGCTTTCGGATCACCTCGTCGGCCTCCTTCTTTGAGATCAGTCCTTGCAGGTTTTCCAGACCCAGTTCGTCGTACCACATCTGCTCGGTCAGCAGTCCCCTTGTTCGCTTTATCGTCTCTCGCCACTGAGGTAGAAACGTATCGCTGGTCACTACTTCGCCGCTCTTTTTCCCCTGCTTGTTCACCGGCATCACAAAGTGCAGGTCGGGGTGGGCCAGAGCCTCGATCTTTTGGCAGCTTGGGCACACTCCACAGGAATCTCCGTCGGTTCTGTTTTGGCAATTCAGATATTGAATGTAAGCCAACGCCAGCGGCAATGCCGCATTCGCCCCGCCGCCCGAAGTACTTTCGCCCCCCGCCGCAGTAAACATTTGAGCGTGGCTCACCCTTCCGCTGTCGATGGTTCCCGCCAGCCGCCGCTTGATCTCATCGTGACCCGTTATATCGCTGAATTTCATAATGCCGCGCAAAGTTAGTTAAAAATTGCTACTTTTAGGGCAATCTTCGGGCGCGAGGTGTTTTCGATTGGCGCACAAAATTACGCCCTGTGAAAACAAAGCGCGACAAATGGAAGACCGTTTGGTGGAAAATGGAGCTTCACGAACAGTTCGATGTTCAGACTACATCTCGAACCGGCCTCGGCATAGCTTTATTTTTTACCCGTACTTCCGAACCCTCCTTCGCCGCGCTGGGTTTCCGACAACTCCTCCACCTGTTCCCACTCCACCCTTTCGTGCTTAGCCACAACATATTGCGCAATCCGCTCTCCGGGCTTGATCTCGAACGGCTCGTTGGAAAGGTTCACAAGGATCGTTCGCAGCTCGCCGCGATAGTCCGCATCGACCGTTCCCGGCGAATTGAGCACCGTTATCCCGTGCTTGGCGGCCAGTCCGCTCCTCGGCCTCACCTGCAACTCATACCCCGCCGGCAGCTCCACAAACAACCCCGTGGGCACCATAGCCCTTTCCAGCGGTCCCAGCGTTATGCTCTCGGTGATATTCGCACGAACATCCATTCCCGCCGACAGCGGCGTCTCATATTTCGGCAACTCAAACGCCGACTTGTTGATCACTCTAACTTTCATAATGTCGATTCTTTAAATTCGCTGCCGGCGTTCCGGCTCATTAAATAAAAACTCACTATTACCATCGCGACTTCGCAGGCCAACCTCGCCCACGCAGCACCCTCGTAACCGAGCCGCGGCACCAGTGCTATGTTCAACACCACCGCCACCACCAAACCCGTACCAGTAATTGCGATCGCCATCCACGTTCGCCCCTGTTGCTTGTACCACCACGACAGGTTAAGCACCACTCCCGCCAGCGCATTGGCTGCCATCAATATCGGCAACAGATGCTCGCCTTCGCGGAAATTAATCCCCACTATCTGCATAATCAGCGGCTTGAAGATCATCACTCCTGCAAAGATCAGTACTGCCACAGCTATATATAGCCTCATCGCAAGTTTAGTTTGCCGCTCGAAATCGCCTTTCGCAAACTTAGCCAAAAAGAACGGCTCGGCCGCCAACCTGTACATCGACGTAAAAAGTACCATTATTACCGCCAGCTTAGTCGTAGCCCCGTAAATCCCCAACTCGCTCATTGCGATCTGGGGCGGCATCAGCCATTTGATCATCTGTCTGTCTATGAACTCTCCCGCCGTTCCCGCAATTCCGCTAATCAGCAGTGGCAGCGAATAAACCGTCACACGCCTCAGGATTGCATCGTCACCACACCACGCAATGCCCCACACCGTCGGCACCAGCAGCACCAGCGAAACTACGCTCGCCACAAAATTGGCCCAAAGAACCCACTCGGCCCCCGTACGTCCCTGCAACGAATAAAACACAAAGCACAAAGCAAGGTTCACCACCACCGAGGTAAGCCGGATACCCACATAAGTCAGACGCCGCCTCTGTTCGCGAAGTCTTGCAAACGGCATTGCCGTAACCACATCGAAAATGATAATGAAAGCCGTAAGATAAATCAGCTCCGGCGTGTCACCATACCCCAACCCTGAAGATATCTGCCCTATGAAAAGCGAAACCAGCCCTCCGAACAGGCTCGCAACGGCAATGACCATAACCCAAAGCGTAACGAAGATCTTGTTTTTCTCCTTTTCGTCCACTGCCCGCCCTGCAAACCTGAAATACCCGCTCTCAAAGCCCAGCGTCAGCACCACCAGTGCAAACGGGATCAGCGAATAGAGGTCTGTCACCACGCCATATTCTCCCGTAGTCATCACCCTTGTCAGGTAGGGTACCATAAGGTAATTGAGCATCCTTGTCAGAATGGTGCTCAACCCGTAGATCAACGTATCGCCCGCAAGAGTTCGGATGTTTGGCATAACTGTGCAAAAGTATGAAAAAAATTTCTAACTTTGCACTCCGAAAGGGGCTCATAGCTCAGTTGGTCAGAGCAGCGGACTCATAATCCGAAGGTCGGGGGATCATGACCCTCTGGGCCCACACCTACAAAACTATATTGTTATGAAGAAATTCATTTTTCTCGCAGCGGCCATCTTGACCACTTGCTTTGCATTTGCACAAACCACCTCAGGACTCGATCCACTCGTACAAAACGTCTATGGGCGCAACATCCAGAAGCTCAACGGATATTGGAACCATTTCGCCGACCCGCTCGAAACCGGTTACTATGACTACCGCCGCCAACCCACCCCTAATGGATTCTTCAAGGACCACGAAGTAGACCTGGTCAAAAATTATAAGGAGTACGATTTCGACCTCTCGCCCACGCTGGCCGTTCCCGGCGATTGGAACACGCAGGACGACAACCTCTTTTTGTACGAGGGCACGATCTGGTTCCGCCGGGTGTTCGACTACCAGCCTCACGAGGGTAAGGTTTTCCTGTGGTTCGGGGCTGCGAATTATGATACCAAAGTTTATCTCAATGGCGAAAAAGTCGGCGAGCACATCGGCGGTTACACTCCGTTCAACTTCGATGTTACCGATCGCCTCGCCAACGGCGAGAATACCCTCATCGTCAAGGTGGATAATAAGCGCGCGGTGGATGCCGTGCCCACTAACAACTTCGACTGGTTCAACTATGGCGGCATTACTCGCGACGTGCTGTTGGTAAAAGTTCCCAAAGATTTCATTCAAACTTACAAAGTCTCCCTTAAGCAGGGCACTTCCGACGTTATTGAAGTCGCTATTAAAACGACCAAGGCCGGAGAGACCGTAAAAGTCGAGATTCCCGAACTGAAGATCTCCAGAACCGCCACCACTGACGAAAACGGCATCGCCCGCCTCGAAGCACGAGCTAAGATGACGCTTTGGTCGCCCGAAAATCCCAAACTTTACGACGTTACGCTCGCCTCTGCACACGACAGTGTCAAAGACCGCATCGGATTCAAGACCATCGCCACTAACGGGCACGATATTTTGTTGAACGGCAAAAAAGTTTTCCTGCGTGGTATCTCCATCCACGAGGAGTCGGCTTTCCGTAGCGGCCGCATCTTCTCCGCCGAGGAGGGTTACACTCTTCTGAAATGGGCTAAGGAACTTGGTTGCAACTATGTTCGCCTCGCCCACTATCCCCACAACGAGCAGATGGTTCGCCAGGCCGAAGAGATGGGCCTTATGGTTTGGAGCGAGATTCCGGTCTATTGGACGATCCAGTGGGAACGCGATGATGTTTACGCCAATGCCCTCAACCAGCTCGACGAAATGATCGAGCGCGACCAGAACCGCGTGGGCATTATTATATGGTCTATCGCCAACGAGACCCCCCACGGTGAAGCGCGCGACCGCTTCCTTTCCTCACTGGCCAGGTATGCCCGTGCCAAGGACAACACTCGCCTTTTGAGTATGGCGATGGAACGCAACGACAAATCTCCCGAAGTTCTCTCCGTGCGCGACAATATGAGCGAATATGTCGATATCATCGCCTTCAACCAATACCTCGGCTGGTACGACGGCCTCAACGAGAAGATCGACCGCGTGCGTTGGGAGATCGACTACAACAAACCCATAGTCATCAGCGAGATGGGTGGCGGAGCTCTCTACGGCAACCACGGCCCGAAAGATCAGTTTTGGACAGAGGAATATCAGGCCGAACTCTACACCAAGATGTTGCGTATGATAGACGAGCGTATGACCGGCGTTGCGGGCCTCTCGCCGTGGGTGTTGAAGGATTTTCGTTCGTCGCGCCGCCTGTTGCCTCAGATCCAGGACGGCTTCAATCGTAAGGGTCTCGTCAGCGATATGGGTCAGCGCAAACAATCATTCTACATTCTACAAAAGTGGTACGAGACGAAGAAATAAAAGGGGCCCGCGGGGAAGCTTTATCGACAGAGGGCACGGAGTTCCAACGAGAGGTTTGGAGCGAGCTCTCCAAAATTCCCCACGGCGAGACGGTGACCTATGGCGAGATCGCGGCACGCATCGGTCGGCCAAAGGCTTCGCGCGCCGTAGGTTCGGCCGTTGGCGCCAACCCCATAGTTCCGCTCGTTCCTTGCCATCGTGTCCTGCCCTCCACCGGCAAGGTCGGTAATTATCGCTTAGGCTCCGAACGAAAAAAAGAGCTGCTGGCAGGCGAAAAACAGAAAACAAGAGCCGCCAAAACCATAACCTCTTCTCAGGCCGTCGAACTGATAAAGGACGGTTGGACTGTCGTATGTTCTCACGCCGCAGCGGGCCCACAGGTTATTATGCGCGAGTTGGTTGCTCAAAAACACAGGTTCTCCGATCTGCATATTTTCCACGTCCTTCCCGTGGGCTATAGCGACTATCTGTTGCCGGAAAATACTCCTCATTTCCGCCATCTGACCACATTCGTAGGGGTCGGCTCACGGGCGGCAATGGCCCAGGGGTTGGTAGATTTCATCCCGTCGTTCTTCAAGGATGTACCGGCGCTTTTGGGCTCCGAAATTCCTGTCGATGTCGCCGTGATGAACGTCTCTGTGCCCGATGCCGACGGTTATTGTTCGCTTGGTGTTTCGTGCGACTATGGCCTCGCGGCACTTGCAAAAGCGCGCCTTGTCATCGCGCAGATCAATGACAAAATGCCTCGCGTAGGTTCCCGTACCAATGCCGTTCACATCTCCCGTTTCGACTATATCGTTCCGTGCTCCGATCCTCTGCCCGAAGTTCCGCCCGCACAAATATCCTCTACCGAAAAAGAGATTGCCCGTCATTGCGCTTCGCTCATCGAGGATGGTGACACTCTGCAACTCGGCATCGGAGCCATTCCTGACGGCGTTCTGGGCTTCCTGAGCAACCATAAACACCTGGGGCTCCATAGTGAGATGCTCTCGGACGGAGCCGTGCCACTCATTCGTTCCGGGGTGATCGACGGTAGCCGCAAGACGCTCCACCGCGGTAAAATAGTAACATCGTTTTTAGTGGGTAGCAAAACGCTATGGGATTTCGTAGCGAATAATCCACTTATCGAGATGTTGCCTGTGGATTATGTGAACGACCCTCGCGTGATCGCTCAGAACGACCGTATGGTGTCTATAAACTCTTGCCTTCAGGTCGATCTCACGGGTCAGGTCAATGCCGAAACACTCGGTGGTAACCAATTTAGCGGCACCGGTGGTCAGGTGGACTTCGTTCGCGGGGCTCTGTGGTCTCGCGGCGGACGGTCGATCATCGCTATGCCCTCGACGGCTCAGGATGGCAAGGTTTCGCGCATCGTGCACTCTCTCGGAGCGGGTTCTGCGGTGACCACTTCTCGTTGCGACGTGGATTACATCGTAACCGAATATGGCATTGCGCACCTTCGCGGCAGAACGCTGAAACAACGTGCAGAGGCACTCAGGGCGATTGCACACCCCGATTTCAGAGATAAAATTTAATTCGATATGTTGAAAAAGATCAGGATCATCGTCGCGTGGATAGTTTTTGTCGCGGCATTGTTATTGGTGCTCGACCTCACGGGGGCGCTTCACACCTACCTTGGATGGATTGCAAAGGTGCAACTTATTCCTGCCATTTTGGCCACAAGCGCCGCTGCCCTCGTTTTCGTCGGGTTGCTGACGCTTATCTTCGGCCGGCTTTACTGCTCCATTTTATGCCCCACCGGCATTATGCAGGACGGTATCTCGTGGCTTTCCGCTCGCCGTAAGGGTAAAAAAGCCCGCTTCTCTTACTCTAAACCGCTCACTTGGCTCCGCTGGACGGTTCTCGTGGTAGTTTTGGCGGCCGGCATTTTAGGCATTAACGCCGTGGTTTCACTATTCGATCCGTGGGCGATATTCGGCCGCACCGCCAGCCTTCTGGAGCCAGTTGTCGAAGGGGTGGCCAGTTATGCCGTCTATCCCAGAGAAGTTTATATCAAGAGCGGCATCGTCTTCGCCACAGCGATTGTCACGCTCATCGTCATCGCCATTCTCTCCTGGCGCAAGGGACGCACGTGGTGTAACACCATCTGCCCCGTAGGCACACTGCTGGGCGCCGTATCGCTCGCAGCCCCGTTCCGCATTCGCTTCAATGAGGCTAAGTGTACAAAATGCGGCCTGTGCGAAAAGAATTGTAAGAGCTCTTGTATCGACTCGAAGGCCCAAAAGATAGACCAGACACGTTGCGTGGTTTGCCTCGACTGCCTCGACAAATGTAAGTTCGACGCGTTGCATTATTCGGCGTGCGCTCCCGTATCGGCTTCTGAACCTGAAAAAAAATCCGGTTCTGCCGCCGAACCCGCCCCCTCAAAAGGCATCAACCGCCGCAATTTCCTCGCCGTTGCCGCCGTTTTCGCCGTCACTAACACCGTCAAGGCCCAACAGCTGACCGTGGACGGTGGTCTTGCCGACATCGAGGACAAAAAGCGACCGGACCGCAAAACGCCCGTTACACCTCCGGGTTCCGGGGATGCAAAACACCTGCAAACCCACTGCACCGCTTGCCAGCTCTGCGTCACTGCTTGCCCAAATAATGTTCTCCGTCCCTCGTCGCGCCTTCAAACACTTATGCAGCCCGAAATGACTTACGAACGAGGCTACTGTCGCCCCGAATGCGTAGAGTGTAGCGAGGTTTGCCCCACCGGAGCCATCAAGCGCATCACCCCGGCTGACAAAACCGCCATCTCGATCGGTAATGCCAACTGGATCGAAGCCAACTGCGTGGTCAATCGCGACAACGTGCCCTGCACCGAATGCGAACGCCACTGCCCCACAAAGGCCATAACGCTCATCCCGCGCGATCCCGCCGACCCCAAATCATTGAAAATCCCCACCATCGACAACACTAAATGTATCGGCTGTGGAGCCTGTGAGCATCTGTGCCCCGCCCGTCCGTTCAGCGCAATCTATGTCGAAGGAAACGTAACCCACCACACAGTATGAAAAACATATCGCGTAGAGATTTTTTGAAGGTCGCGGGCGCCTCAGGCCTCGTCACCGCCGCCACGCTGGCAGGGTGTAAGCCCGCAAACAGAGTTTCCGCCGAGGGTGGCGCATTGGGCGAAGTTCCCGGTGCCGACCAGATGACCTATCGCACGAATCCCATCACGGGCGATCGCATCTCACTGCTGGGTTATGGTTGTATGCGTTGGCCGATGCACAAAAACGCCGCCGGACAGGACGAGATCGACCAGGAAAAGGTGAACGAGCTGACCGATTATGCCATTGCTCACGGAGTGAACTATTTCGACACTGCTCCTATGTACCTCCGCGGTTGGAGCGAGGCGGCTACCGGCATCGCTCTCAAACGCCACCCACGCGACAGCTACTTCGTTGCTACCAAGGCCTCCAACCAGCGTGGCCCGTGGGATTTGGAGACGTGTAAGAGAATGTATTATAACTCGCTCCGGCAACTTCAGGTCGATTACCTCGACTACTATTTGTTACATTCTGTCGGAGGCAGTATCGAGGATTTCCATCAACGCTATGTCGATAACGGTTTCCTCGATTTTATGATCGCTGAAAAGGCCGCCGGCAGGATCCGTAACCTGGGCTGGTCGTTCCACGGTCAAAGGGAGGTATTCGACTATGTGCTCGCTTTCAGAGATATCAAGTGGGACTTCTGCCAGATTCAGCTCAACTATCAGGATTGGCGCAACGCAGGTCAGTGGAACGTCGATGCCGAATATCTCTATGACGAGCTGGTCAAGAAAAACGTCCCCTCCATCATTATGGAACCTCTCCTCGGTGGTCGCCTTGCCCGCGTTCCGGCTCAGGCGCTCACTATGATGAAAGCCGTTCGGCCCGCCGACACCGCTGCCAAATGGGCTTTCCGCTATGCCGGCACTCCCGAAAGCGTCATCTGCGTGCTTTCCGGTATGGTCTATATGGAACACCTCCAGGAGAACCTTCGTACGTTCGCTCCGATGGAACCTGTCACTGAAGCCGAAAATGCCGTGCTCGAACAGGTTACCGAACTTCTCATCGACTCAGATTATATCCAGTGCACCACTTGCGAGTATTGTATGCCCTGCCCTTATGGTATCGACATTCCTCAGGTCTTTGCCCATTACAACCGCTGCGTGAGCGACGGCAAGCTGCTCGAACACTCTACTGATGAGGATTATAAGAAGGCTCGTCGCGCATTTCTCCTTGGGTATGACCGTAGCGTTCCTCGTCTCCGTCAGGCCCACCATTGTATCGAGTGCGAACAGTGTAAGCCCAAATGCCCTCAGAGTATCAACATTCCCATCGAGATGCGCCGCGTGGATGCCTACGCCGAAAAACTCAGAACGAAGGAGGAGTTTTAAGCCGTTTCACAGAACAATTTTCACCAGCCTCCATCGCTCATAAGCGTGGTGCTTGATAATTGCATCACGGCAGGTGCGAATGTGAACAGAGTCTTCGTAAATATAGAGCCACTCTCCATCGAAAACGCACTTACGAGCAAACTCCGAGTGCCAATCCTCATGAATCGAAATTATCCCCAATGCCTCATCCAGAGTCCAGGTGCCTGCCAGATTTTCGCAACGCATTCCGGGCACTTCGAAAAGTTCACCATACCTGCCATCGGGAAAGAATGCAATCCGCCAGTGCTCCGGCTCGAAGTCATTTTCCAAAATCCATTCACCAGCCACACGACGCTCGCGCGAGGCAATCCACCAAAAACCTGTAAAATTTTCCATAAAAAAGGCGCGGTAAACAATCCTCTGAGAGCAGGCCTTACGAACCCAACCTGATAGATTGCAACCACGCCGAAGCAGTTACAGCAGAATACTATAACGCACTTCAGGCTGCCAATCTTTTCTCAAGCTAAACCCGTTGAGACAACGGTCGTAAGTTTGCCCCCAGAAAAAAGAGTTGTTACCCTTTAATTAATTATCTTGATGCAAAGATAACAACATTTTTGTATCTTTGTACTTTGTAAAAAACAACCATTATGGTAAACATTTTAGACAGGCTGCAAAAATTTGCAGGAGGCCCCATCGGGCAACATATGGCAAATGCCCACGGCTACTTTGCATTCCCAAAACTCGAAGGCGACATTGGCCCGCGAATGAAGTTCCGCGGCAAGGAGATGCTCAATTGGAGCCTCAACAACTACCTGGGACTCGCCTCCCACCCCGAAGTTCGCAAAGCGGACGCCGAGGGTGCCGCTCAGTTCGGTATGGCTGCTCCTATGGGTGCTCGAATGATGAGCGGCCAGACCAAATGGCACGAACAATTGGAGCGCGAACTGGCTGCATTCGTAGGCAAGCCGGATGCGTTCCTTCTCAACTTCGGCTATCAGGGTATGATCTCCATCATCGACGTGTTGCTCTCGCCGCGCGATGTTGTGGTTTATGACGCCGAGGCCCACGCCTGCATCATCGACGGTCTCCGTATGCACAAAGGCAAACGCTTCGTTTTCCAGCACAACGACATCGACTCTCTTCGCAAACAACTCGCCCACGCCACCAAAGTCGCCGAAGAGAACGGCGGCGGTATCCTTGTCATCACAGAGGGTGTGTTCGGTATGAAAGGCGATCTGGGCCCGTTAGACAAAATCGTCGCTCTTAAGAAAGAGTTCGACTTCACTCTTCTGGTAGACGACGCCCACGGCTTCGGTACTATGGGTCCCAAGGGTCAGGGCACGGCTGCGCATTTCAAGGCCACCGAAGGTGTGGATGTACTCTTCAACACGTTCGCCAAGTCTATGGCCGGTATAGGGGCTTTCGTTGCTGCCGAAAAGTGGCTCATCGACATTATGCGTTACAATATGCGCTCGCAGCTCTATGCCAAATCACTGCCTATGCCTATGGTCATCGGGGCGCTCAAGAGGTTGGAGCTTATCCGCAATCATCCCGAATATCAGCAGCAGTTGTGGACGATCGTGAATGCGTTGCAAAAAGGCTTCCGCGATCGCGGCTTCAACATCGGCGACACCGCTTCACCCGTTACTCCTGTATATATGAAGGGCGGTGTGGAAGAGGCCACGAACCTCGTTGTCGATCTCCGCGAAAACCACAATCTGTTCTGCTCCGTTGTAGTCTATCCTGTAATTCCCAAGGGCGAGATCATCCTTCGTATCATTCCCACGGCTGCACATACGCTCCAGGATGTGGAATATACGCTTAAATGTTTCGATTCCGTTCGCGGCAAACTCGAAAGCGGCGAATACCGGAAGCCTATGCCCAATATGAGCGATATGGCTTTCGAGAGCAAGGCAGTGGCCGGCGAATAACTTTTCAGTGCCGGAACGTCTTGCGGTGGTGAGCCGTAAGACCGTAAGTAGCAATGGCGGCGCGATGCGCCTCGGTGGGATAGCCTTTGTTTTGGGCCCAACAATACCGGGGAAATCGCGCCGCCAGCCGTTCCATATATTCGTCCCTGTGAGTTTTCGCCAACACCGAGGCCGCCGCAATCGACGCATACTTCCCATCACCCCCCACTATACACTCGTAAGGTATCTTCAGTCTGGTGCGAAACAGGTTACCGTCTATCAATAACATATCCGGAACAATCGGCTCCCCGCCCGTCATCAGCGCCTTCACCGCCTTCGCCATCGCCTCGTGCGAGGCTCTCAGGATGTTGATCTTATCTATCTTCCTGGGCCCCACCGAAGCCACCGCCCACGCAACGGCGTCACGCTCTATCACCTCCCTCAATGTATTTCTCGCACTCTCGGTCATCTTCTTGGAGTCGTTCAGCAATGGATGCTCAAAACCCGCAGGCAGTATCACCGCAGCAGCAAACACCGGCCCTGCCAGACAACCCCGCCCCGCCTCATCACATCCCGCCTCCACAGCGCCTTTCCTGTAAAACGATTTTAGCATAAGTTTACAAATATAATCACTATCTTTGACTTAGTCTTAGATAGGATGCGCCTCGACAATTGAAAATAAATTTTCGATTGCGCTCGGCTTTCACTATCTTTGTAATCCTTATGGAAATTTACAAACACACGGGGCCTTTCGAGTTGGAGTGCGGCGCAGTTCTGCCTGAGTTGGTGATCGCCTATCACACTTTCGGCACACGACGCGATGACAATATCGTTTGGGTATGTCACGCACTGACGGCCAATTCCGACGTTTCCGATTGGTGGCCCGGAACCGTGGAGTCGGGGCGTTTCCTCGACCCTTCGCACTACTTCACCGTCTGCTCTAACATCATCGGTTCTCCTTATGGTACCACCGGGCCGCTTAGTATCAACCCCTTGACGGGCGAGCAATGGTTCGGCGATTTCCCGTTCGTCACTATGCGCGATATCGCCCGCGCCAACCTGCTGCTGGCCGACCATCTCGGTATCTCCCGCGTGAAGGCCATTGTAGGCGGGTCTATAGGTGGTTTTCAGGCTCTTGAGATGGAGCTCCACCGGCCGGGATTCGCCGAGAAGTTAGTTATCGCCGTGTGCTCGGCTCGCACCACCCCTTGGAATATTGCTCTTAACGAATCCCATCGTATGGCTATTCGCGCCGACCACACCTTCGGCCATAATCACCAAAACGCCGGTAAACAAGGCCTTGCTGCCGCTCGTTCCATCGCTTTGCTCTCTTATCGCGGCTCGCTGGCTTATAACGCCACTCAGCAAGACCCCGACGACACCCTTCGCCAGAGCGGCCACCGCGCCGCCACTTATCAGCAATATCAGGGTGAGAAGTTTATCCGCCGCTTCGATGCTTATTCTTATTGGACTATCACCGAGGCATTCGACTCTCACGATGTCGGACGCGGACGTGGCGGGGTCGAAAAGGCGCTCTCCGGCATAGCCTGCCCCACTATGGTCGTCGGCATCACCTCGGACATCATCATACCACCTGTCGAACAGGAATTTTTGGCAAAGTACCTCCCTCTGGGCGAGCTACGCCTTATAGAGTCGGACTTCGGCCACGACGGATTCCTGGTCGAGAACGAAAAATTGAACGAAATAATCAAGCCGTTTTTAAGCAAATGAATATATTATTGTTAGGTAGCGGGGGTCGAGAGCACGCCATTGCGCGCTCCATTTCGGCGAGCCCGCAGTGCGACAAACTTTTCATTGCTCCGGGCAATGCGGGCACGGCGCAGTGCGGCACAAATGTCGATATGGAGCCTTCGAACCTCGGTGCCATTAAGCAGTTCGTTCTCTCACATAACATCAACCTTGTTGTCGTTGGCCCTGAAGATCCTCTCGTTAAGGGCATAGTAGATTTTTTCGAGAGCGATCCGGAGCTCAAATTCGTGCCCGTCGTCGGTCCTTCTCAGGAAGGCGCTCGTCTCGAAGGTAGCAAGGATTTCGCCAAGGCGTTTATGACCCGCCACGGAATCCCCACTGCCGCTTATCGCACCTTCACCAAGGACGAACTGGCCGAGGGTCAGGCTTTTCTTAAAACCCTTAAACCTCCTTATGTCCTCAAGGCCGATGGACTTGCGGCCGGCAAGGGTGTTGTCATTCCCGAAACTCTGGCCGAGGCGCAGGCCGAACTGGCCGAGATGCTGGGTGGCAAGTTCGGTGGAGCAGGTTCCCGCGTCGTCATCGAAGAGTATCTATCTGGCATAGAGTGTTCGGTTTTCGTAGCCACCGACGGTACTACCTATAAGATCCTGCCCGTCGCCAAGGACTATAAACGCATTGGTGAGGGCGACACAGGGCCCAACACCGGTGGAATGGGTGCGGTATCTCCGGTTCCATTCGCCGACAGTCGGAACGCCGACGGTAAATTATTTATGTCAAAGGTAGAGGAACGTATTGTTAAACCCACCATCGAAGGTCTCGCCGCCGAAAAGATCGCTTACAGAGGTTTCATCTTCATAGGGCTTATGAACGTCGGAGGCGACCCCTGGGTTATCGAATACAACGTTCGTATGGGCGACCCCGAAACCGAGGTTGTTTTTCCACGCATCACCAGCGACGTTGTCGAACTCTTCGAGGGCATCGCCACCGGACGGCTGGACAAGTATGAGCTGACAGTGGACCAGCGCTTCGCGGCCACCGTTGTTTGTGTTTCTGGCGGTTATCCTGGTGAGTATAAGAAAGGCTTTCCAATAGGCGGCCTCGAAAAAGCTGCCGGGAAGGCCACGGCCGTCTATCACGCCGGTACCGCCGTCAAGGACAAAAAGATCGTCACTGCCGGCGGCAGGGTCTTGGCCGTCACCGGTATGGGTAAAACAATGGACGAGGCCCTTGCCGCCGGTTATGCCGCCGTAACTAAGATCTCGTTCAGCGGAATGTACTTTCGCCGCGACATCGGCAAAGATCTAAAATAGACAATGTTAAACGCGGCCCGACAACCTTTCATAGCGAGCGTGGTGATGTGTGTTGCGCTGGCCGCACTCTTCGTCGCCCGGTTCGTCCTTGCGCCGTTGCCGCTGGAAGCGCCCCAGGTTCTCCTCCCCGGAATGCCGCTTGCCGCCGACCTCACCCGTCTCTCTTCCGAAATTCCCTGGCTCGCAGCTTCACTCGCAGCCATCTTCGTAATATGGACTCTCGTTATAATCGTCCAACTCAGCGTAAAATATGCTCCTGTCACGAGCCGCAATTACCTTCCGCCTCAGATTTTCCTCATTGCCTCCGGGGGTATAGTTGTTTCGGGCGAGGCTTTGGCGTCCGTAATGGCCGCGTGGTTGCTTGTGTTGGCCATTCGTCAGTTCGTATTTTCTTTGCACAAAGACTTCCGCTTCGAGGAGTGTTTTCGCGCAGGGCTATACCTTGGTATCATACCTTTATTATATGCTCCTGCAGCGGTTGTTGTTGTCGTGATGGCGCCTGTTGCGTTGTCGATTTTCCGGCGCTCGTTTCGGGAGGTTATTGTATGCGCGGTAGGACTCTTTTTGAGTGTTCCCATCGCCGGATATATATATTGGGCTATGGGCGCGCCCGCCGATTTTATCTATCGCGAGCTATGGCGGTGCGCTTCCCAAGCCCCTATTACACCTTATTATATGCAAATCCCCCAGTCGTTAGGACTCATCGCCATCGGGGTGCTTTCGTTGGCCCTCGTCGGAGTTATCGGGATGCTCTCGCATAAAAAAGGCACCCGTAAGACACCTTATAAGTACATTTCGAGCGTCTCTTTCGTGTTATTGCTTTTGATCGGCTCGGCAGCGATTCCCGGAACGTCACCCACGATCGTGCCCCTCGTTGCAGTGGCTGTAGCGCTCACCATTCCCTATGCTTTTTCGGGTCGCTGGGCGGTGATCTCAACTATGCTTTACTGCCTCACTGTGGCCTGTATTTTGGCGTTGGATTTGGCACCTATCATCTTTTTTTAACCTTTTTTTATCTTTTTTTGCATACTCGTTATTAAAAAAGACCCGGAAAATGTTCTATTCGTCTCCGCATTACAACAAAATCGTCTAAATACAAGATATTATATGACAATAATTATGGCAAAATATCTTCGTTTTATATTCATATCTGACGCTATATGCAACTGCCTTTAACATAATGTCCTTATGATTAATATTTTACACGCATATTTTTTGTCGGCCCACTTTCTGTCAAAAAATAATTTTCTCGACCCCTATTGCAGAATGCAATAATTTGTTGTATGTTTGTGTCAAAATAATGCCTCCAACTATGAGCCCGGCAGAAAAGAAACGACTGACAGCGACCCAAACCATTCGAGCGCCACGACGCCCGGCAGAAAAACCGATCGCCGGGACCCCTCTTCGACAACCCATAATTGTGCGAATGACCGAGTCCTCGATGACAGGAATCCGTTCGTTCGAGACCTCTCGCTATGTGGTCGGCTACCTGCTCCGTGGCCGCAAACACATCTACTATGCCGACCAGCCCCACGAGGTGGTTGCCGGCGATATTTTCTTTTTGGCGCGCGGCACCCACTATGTCGAGGATATCCCCGATGCCAGACGTTCTTTCGAGCAGATACTGTTCTTCTACACTCCCGACCAGATCGGCCACATCATTGCTGCCTTGAGCATCGATCACGACATCGACACAGGCGTACGCCACTCCTGCGACAAGTGTATGGTGTTCGACCACGTGGTGGCTCCGGGTTGGAAGTCGTTAAAATATCTCGTCACCGCGACCACTCAGCAGTTGCGCGACGGATTTTTCCTCGGTAATCCCGCCGCAGAGACGCTCACCCTCGCTCTTCTCATCCAGCAGATCATTTCGCGTCCCGAATGCTGTCTTCGCACACGCGTATTGAACAGCACCGACCCCGAAAAGGAGCTCATCGAGCGTCAGATTAACGAATTCGTCTTTATGGGCATCTCCCTGGCCGAGTTCGCCGAGCGTAACAACCGCTCCCTGAGTTCGTTCAAAAAGAAATTCAAGGACTACTTCAACGAAACACCCCATAAGTGGGTTCACCGCAAGCGTCTTATGCACGCACGATTGATGCTGTTGCAGACCACCAAACCGGTAAACCAGATCGCTTCGGAGTGTTTTTTCAACAACTCGTCCCACTTCAGCAAATCTTTCCGTCAGGAATTCGGCCTCAACCCGACCGAGTACCGCCATCAATACAATAATAGCAGCGAAGTTTGATCTTTTTTCAAAAATAGTTCCTATCTTTGGAGCTACTATGGAGAACAAACTCGAACAACTAACTCAAAAACTTTACGACGAGGGGCTGGCAAAAGGGAGAAAGGACGCTGAAAAATTGGTGGCCGAAGCCGAAAGCAAGGCGGCTCGTTTGGTAAAGGATGCCGAATCCAGGGCTCAAAACATCGTGTCTGAGGCCGAAACCAAGGCCGAAGAGCTACGCAAAAACACTCTCAGCGAGGTGGCGCTTGCCGCCCGTCAGGCCGTAGCCCAGATCAAGGATGAGATCTCGTCTCTGATCGTGGCTCGCAGCATTGCCAGCGGGGTGCATTCGGCAGGTCTCGATCCCGACTTCATCAAACAGATGCTTTTGGAGGTCGCCCACGGCTGGAGTCGTAATGCCGACGGCGATAGCAGTTCAGGCGGGAAGGTTTCGTTGGAAGTGCTGTTACCCGAAGCTCGTCGCAAGGAGCTCGACGCAGCATTCTCACAAAGCGCATCGGAACTTCTCGCCGCCGGTATCGAGGTTGGCTATAGTCCGGAAGTTCGCACCGGTTTCCGTGTCGGCACAAAGGATGGCGGTTATTATATCGGCTTCTCTGACGAAAATCTCGAAGCGCTACTTAGCGCGTATCTTCGCCCTGGCACCTCTAAACTCCTATTCGACAAGGCCTGATGCAGTACTACACTCTGGTAGCAAGTCTGGCCGGCACCCCCACCGCAACTCCGACCCTGCGCGAAGAGATCCTTGGCGAACTCTCTTCTCGTGATCGTCGCGTTGCCGAACTGCTGCTTGCGCTTGAGAAACTCGCTCCGCTTTCCCACGAGGATATCGAGGCACTTTACCAAATTTGTGAACTATCCTCCAGTAATTTCTTGCGCGAGTGGGCTCGTTTCGATTACGACCTTCGCAGCCAGATCGCCGCACGAACTCTCCCGCTGCTGGAGAAGAGCAATATCATCGAAAAAGAGCGCGAGCTCGACTCTCTGCGTTGGAGTAAAGCCGACGAACTTTCGGAGTTCGACACTTTCGGTTTGCCGACCGTGCTCGCATATCTCATAAAATTGGGTATCGTTTCCCGTTGGGCAGCACTCGACCCCGAAACAGGACGCCAAATGTATGACAAACTTGTAAATTCACTTCATAATGACGAAAGGTAAAGTATCCGGCATCGTCGCTAACCTCGTTGTGGTCAAGGCCGATGGGCCCGTTGCCCAAAACGAGATCTGTTACGTTAAGACCGGCGGGCTCTCCCTTATGGCCGAGGTCATCAAAGTTATCGGCGACCAGGCCTACATTCAGGTCTTCGACAGTACTCGCGGTTTGAGCGTCGGTGCTCCGGTCGAGTTCGCCGGACATATGTTGGAGGTAACTCTGGCTCCCGGAATGCTTTCGCGCAGCTATGACGGCCTTCAGAACGATTTGGAAAAAATGTCTGGCCTGTTCATCGAACGCGGCACTACCACCGAACCGATAGATTTCTCCGCCACTTGGGAGTTCACCCCACTGGCCAAAGCTGGCGATCGGGTCGTTGCAGGTTGGTGGTTGGGCGAGGTTCCGGAGATCAACCTTACTCACAAGATTATGGTTCCCTTCACTTTCCAGGGGAGTTACACCATCAAGAGCGTCGCCCCCAGGGGAACCTATAAAGTCACCGACACCATCGCTACCCTCACCGATGCCCAGGGCAACGACCACAATATCACAATGGTGCAAAAGTGGCCGGTAAAGCGCGCCGTGAAGGCGTACACCGAAAAGCCGCGCCCGTCGAAGGTTATGGAGACCGGCGTTCGCGCCATCGACACCTTTAATCCTATCACCGAGGGTGGCACGGGCTTTATTCCGGGGCCGTTCGGAGCGGGTAAGACCGTCTTGCAGCACGCCATATCGAAGCAGGCCGATGCCGACGTTATTATGATCGTCGCTTGCGGCGAACGTGCCAACGAGGTGGTCGAGATTTTTGCCGAATTCCCTCACCTTGTCGATCCCCACACAGGCCACAAACTGATGGAGCGTACCATCATCATCTGCAACACGTCCAATATGCCCGTTGCGGCTCGCGAGGCTTCGGTTTACACCGGTATGGCCATCGGCGAGTACTATCGCGCTATGGGTCTTAAGGTTCTCATCCTTGCCGACTCCACTTCGCGCTGGGCACAGGCTCTTCGCGAGATGTCCAACCGCCTCGAAGAACTTCCCGGACAGGATGCGTTCCCGATGGACTTGTCCGCGATCATCTCTAACTTCTACTCTCGTGCCGGCCTCGTCTATCTCCCTAATGGCGAAACCGGTTCGGTAACATTCCTCGGTACGGTTTCTCCCGCCGGCGGTAACCTCAAGGAGCCTGTGACCGAATCGACCAAAAAGGCCGCCCGATGTTTTTACGCACTCTCGCAAAGTCGCGCGGACAGCAAACGCTATCCCGCGATCGATCCGTTGGACAGCTACTCCAAATATCTGGAATATCCTGAGGTTCAACAATATTTAGACACAACCATCGAGTCCGGCTGGGTTGCCAAGGTAATGCGGGGCAAGACGCTGGTGCAACGCGGCAAGGAGGCTTCCGAGCAGATCAACATCCTTGGTGACGACGGTGTGCCGGTGGAGTACCACGAACGGTTTTGGAAATCGGAGTTGCTCGACTTCGTTATTCTCCAGCAGGACGCTTTCGACTCTATCGACGCTTATTGCCGCCTCGACCGACAGAAATATATGTACAATATGGTGCTCGGTATCTGCGAGGGCTCTTTCGCCTTCGATGGTTTCGAGCAGTGCGCCGAGTTTTTCAAGGAGCTCATCAACCTGTTCAAACAGATGAACTACACCGAGTTCGACAGCGACGCATTTCACAATTACCGCAAACAAATCGAAGCGAAATTATGACGACGGCATTCCAGAAGATTTATACGCGCATCGACAACATCACCAAGGCAACCGTTACGCTACAGGCTTCCGGCGTCGGCAACGACGAGTTGGCCACAGTTGGCGGAAAGTTGGCGCAGGTCGTCAAGATAGATGGCGACTCGGTCACGCTTCAGGTCTTCGCCGGTACCGAGGGTATCGCCACTTCCGATGAGGTTGTTTTCCACGGCGAACCTCCCGTCCTCCGCGTCGGTGACGGCCTCGCAGGCAGGTTTTTCAACGCTTATGGAGAGCCCCTCGAAGGCGGCCCCGCGCCGGAGGGTGAGGTCAGGCAGATCGGCGGCCCGACGGTGAACCCGTTCAAGCGTCTCCAGCCCAGCGAACTCATCGCCACCGGCATCGCAGGCATCGACCTCAACAACACCATCGTAACCGGTCAGAAAATCCCCTTCTTCGCCGACCCCGACCAGCCTTATAATCAGGTTATGGCCACGGTTGCTCTTCGCGCCCAGGCCGACAAGATCATCCTCGGCGGAATGGGCCTCACCAACGACGACTACCTCTATTTTAAGAACGTGTTCGAGAATGCCGGGGCACTTGATCGCATCGTGAGCTTTGTGAACACTACCGAAAATCCGCCGGTCGAGCGTCTCCTTGTTCCCGATATGGCCCTCACCGCTGCCGAATATTTTGCCGTCGATAAGGGCGAAAAGGTACTGGTACTGCTCACAGATATGACCCTTTATGCAGATGCCCTTGCGATCGTCTCGAACCGTATGGATCAGATTCCCTCTAAGGACTCTATGCCGGGCTCGCTCTATTCCGACCTCGCCAAGATTTATGAAAAGGCCGTCCAGTTGCCGGGCGGGGGTTCGATCACCATCATCGCTGTCACTACTCTTTCCGGCGGCGACATCACCCACGCCATCCCCGACAATACCGGTTATATCACCGAAGGTCAGCTTTTCTTGCGCAACGATACCGATACCGGTAAGGTCATCGTCGATCCGTTCCGCTCTCTGTCTCGTCTCAAGCAACTGGTCATCGGCAAAAAGACCCGCGAGGATCACCCTCAGGTTATGAACGCGGCTATCCGCCTCTATGCGGACGCTGCGAACGCCAAGACCAAGCTCGAAAATGGCTTCGACCTTTCGGATTACGACGAGCGCACGCTCGGCTTTGCTCGCGAATACTCCGAGCATCTGCTCTCCATCGACGTCAATATTCACATCGACGAGATGTTGGACACCGCGTGGCGCCTTTTTGCCAAATATTTCACGCCCGCTGAAACCGCTATTAAACAAGAACTTATCGACAAGTTTTGGCAATAAAGTTTCAATATAACAAAACCTCGTTGGGCGATCTTGACAAGCAACTGAAGATTCGTCGGCGAGCTCTCCCTACCATCAAAAGTAAGGAGAGCGCTCTTCGTGGCGAGGTCAAAAAGGCCAAAGCGACAAGTGAGGAGTTCCACAGCCAACTGGATGAACTCACCCAGACTCACGATTATATGATGGCTCTTTGGGGCGAGTTCGATCCCACGCTCGTTCGCATAGCCGATGTTCGTCTGGCCGAAAGCAAGATCGCCGGTGTCAGGGTTCCTCTGCTCGAAGGAGTCGAGTTCGAGGAGCAGCCCTGGGATGCGTTCGCTCGCCCCGCGTGGACTGCCGACGGAGTGGAGTTGGTCAAACGTATCGGCACGCTTCTCGTTGAGAGTGAGATATATACCCGCCGTAGCGAACTTCTCGATCGCGCACGCAAAAAGACCACCCAGAAGGTCAATCTCTACGAAAAGGTTCAGATTCCGGGCTACGAGGAGGCCATACTCAAGATAAAACGCTTTCTCGAAGACGAGGAAAACCTCTCCAAGAGCGCACAAAAAATCGTCAAAAACCGGCTATGATAGTCAGGATGTCAAAATACACGCTCGTTGTGTTAGCGAGTCGGCGCGAGGAGGTTTTGCAACAACTGCAAGATCTTGGCCTTGTAGATATTACCATCACAAGCCAGGAGCTCTCCGAAACCGACCACAACCTCATTTCGCAGATCGACGCCCACCGCGAGGCCATAGAACATCTCGGCAGGCTGATACCCGACGGCGAACCTTACGACACCGGCACCGAAGCGTTTGAGCACTACAAAGCCGCCCGTCAGGCCATCTCGACGATCGAAGCCGAGCTCGCCAAACAACAAAAAGGGTTGGCCGAAGTGCAGCCTTGGGGTGATTTCGATCCCGAAAAGCTGCGCCAACTGGTCGAGCACGGCATCGAACCCGAACTGATAGCCGAGGCCGCCGGCATACAGCCCCCTGCCCAAACCGCTATCCAGCTTCCCGATCGCAACGCTTCCCAGATCGAAGCCCGGATCACCGAACTCGAAGCCGACCAAAAAAGCTGGCAGGCCGTACTTGCCCGTGCCGCTGCCACACTTCCGAAAATCGAAGCCGACAGCGAGGCGCTCAAAGATCAGTTGCAGTTCAGCCAAACCGCCCAAAGCGGCCAAGGGGCGGCAGACGACTCGCTCGTTGTGCTTGAAGCGTGGGCCCGCGAGGCTGATAACGAAAAAGTCCAGGCCGCGCTTGACGCCACCTCCTCACTCCTTTATATAAAGGATCGCCCCACGCCCGATGACCAGACCCCCGTCGAGCTGCACAACAGCAAAATCGCGCGCCCGTTCGAGTTCATCGGCGACCTCTATGCCAAACCACGTTACGGAACAATGGACTTAACCCGTTGGTTTGCACCGTTCTATATGATCTTCTTCGGTTTCTGCCTCGCCGACCTCGGATACGGACTGATAATTATGCTGGCCGGCATCTTCCTCGCTATCAAGGGTTCTGGCGGTATGAAAGCCATCGGTACGCTGAGTATTTATTGCGGCGCTGCAGCTGTTGTTTTCGGATTTTTCGCCGGATCTATGTTCGGCATCGACATCAAGGCGTGGTTTCCTGCCGCACAAAAGATATTCTTCACCTCCAACGTGTTGTTTGCCAGCGCACTGGCTCTCGGTGTATTCCAGATTTTGTTCGGTATGACTCTCAGGGCCATTACCACCGCTCGCGCCTATGGACTTCAGTATGCCCTCTCCACTATAGGTTGGATTCTGGTCATCGTCACCGGCATTGTAATGATGATTCCGCCTATGTTGGGCATCCAGCTCGGTATCCCCAAGTCGGTCTTTTATGCGACAGGCGGCCTCGGAATCGTTATGATGTTGTTCCTCAACAACCCCGGTAAAAATCTTCTCGTCAATTTCGGCGGGGGGCTTTGGAATACTTATAACGACATCACGGGGTTCCTGAGCGACGCCCTCAGTTATATCCGCCTCTTCGCCATCGGGCTTTCGGGGGGGGTACTTGCCGCGGTGTTCAACGATTTGGCTTTCGGCCTCAGTCCCGACATTCCTGTTTTGGGTCAGTTGGTTACGCTCATCATCCTCGCCATCGGCCACGGTTTGAATCTTTTTATGTCCACCCTCTCGTCGATGGTCCATCCGCTTCGTCTGACCTTCGTTGAGTTCTATAAAAATGCGGGGTTCGAGGCTTCGCAGCGCGTGTTTAATCCTCTTAAAAAATCTAATAAACTATGACAACAGCAATTATTTTGGGCTACATCGGCGTTGCTATGATGGTTGGTTTGGCCGGCTTGGCCAGTGCTATCGGTACGTCTATTTGCGGTATGACCGCTGTGGGTGCGATGAAGAAGAACCCCGGCAAATTCACCTCTTATATGATCCTTTCGGCTCTTCCGGGTTCTCAGGGGTTGTATGGATTCGTTGCTTACTTTATGATTTCGGGCTTCCTCACTCCCGACATTACCCTTGTTCAGGGGGCTGCGATTTTTGCCGGCGGGATCATTATGGGTATCGTCGGGGTGCTTAGTGCTTATTATCAGGCACGCGTTTGCGCGAGCGGTATCGCTTCGATCGGTGACGGTAACGACGTTATGACTCAGACCCTCATTCTGGGCGCCTTCCCCGAACTCTACGCTATCCTGGGCCTTGCCACGGTGTTCTTGATCAGCATCGCCATCTAAGAGCAGGGTGTGATGGAGGCGAGTCCTTGTGGTCGAGATCACGGGGAGAAAAGAAAAGCGACTACTTTCGAGCCGGCCGCAGGCCACCGCTATTATACCGATTTGTAACTCCTGCTTTACTTTAATCCCAAAGATTTCACCATCAGATGGTTGATCTCGGTATTTTCGTGTACTCCGCCGAACTGAGTCGCTCCCGGTCCGTAAACAAATAGCGGTACAATCACGGCACTGTGACCTCCTGTGCCCCATTCAAACTCGATTCCACTGTCAGGTAACAGAAAGTTTTCGTCGCCCGAAGGTATCGTAAGACCTCCGGTTTCGTGGTCGGCTGTGATTATCACGAGGGTTTTCGGATGGGTTTCAGCATAATCCAGGGCCACACCTACCGCCCCGTCGAAGTCGCGCATCTCTTTCAGCAGCCTTTCCGGATCGTTGTCGTGACCGGCGCTGTCGATGAACGACCCTTCCACCATAAGAAAGAATCCACGCTTCCCTGTCAGAACCGTCAATGCCTCTCCGGTAGCTTCGGCAAGGTTTTTCACCTGTCCCAGGGTCACTTCTATTCCTGCTTCCTGCAGTTGTGCCGAGATCTCTTCACGGGCATTACGATCAGCATTATGTCCATAAAAAGCTCCTGGCGTCGCGTGTTCCAGATATGTTGTCGCCACCAATCCCGTCGCCAATCCTGCCTTTTCGGCCTTTTCCAGTATCGTTTCGAGCGGCTCACCATTCACATTCACTCCCAGATGACCGTTATTTGTCTTTTGGCCGGTAGCGAAAGCCGTTGCCGCAGCCGCCGAGTCTGTCACACGGTTATTGGCCGAGGATGTCTTCACAAACCCTCCCACCGTTGCTCGCTCCATATTTATCGGTTCGCTTCCTTGGGCTTGCATCAGGGCCGTAACCTGCGCCGGGCCCATTCCGTCACCGATCAGAAGTATAATGTTTTCCACCTTCGGGGGACGCGCCGAGGTCAGCGCCAACATTGCCACAATCACAAAGAGTACTCTTTTCATAGTCGTTTAGGTTTATTGTTTGCACAAAAATAGTAATTTTACCTCGAATAACTTGTTACGAAGATGCTAATTTTGGTTACCGGTGCCTATGGGCAATTGGGGCGAGCTCTCAGGGAGCTGCGTCCCGATTGGCTGTATGCCGACCACGCTGCGCTGGATATCACCTCTGCTGAGGCTGTAGCTGCTTTTTTCGAGCGCAACCGTCCCGACGTCATCGTCAATGCCGCCGCTTATACCGATGTAGATGGCGCCGAAACCCATCGCGACGAAGCCTTCGCCGTCAATGCCGAAGGGCCACATTTGCTCGCCTGGGCAGCCTTGAAAACAGACACCGCCTTGATCCACATCTCCACCGATTTCGTCTTCGACGGTCGGAGGGCCGACAGCGACTTATCCCACACGCCTCAGCCGCGAACCGTACCTTATTCGGAGCTGGACACTCCTCACCCTCTCAACGTTTATGGCGAGAGTAAACTTGCAGGCGAAAGCGCCGTGATCGCAGCCAACCCGCGCGGGGCTGTGGTTCGTACTTCGTGGCTTTGGTCCCCTGTAGGCCACAATTTTGTCACATCGATCCTCGCCGCCGCCACGCGAGCCATCGCCACAGATCCTCAGCACGCCGAGATCCGCGTCGTCTCCGACCAGATCGGCACTCCCACTTCGGCATCATCTCTGGCCTCGGCGATCATCCGGATGACCAGTCAGCCGCCAGAGCACACCGAGTTGTTTCATTATTGCGATGGCCCTGTTATCAGTCGCGCCGAGTTCGCCTCCCGCATAATTTCCGACGCCGGCCTCCCCTGCCGAGTGATTCCTGTTTCAATGGAAGAGTATACTCGAAGCGTAGAGCAAAATAACTCGGCGGCGGCGTTCCGCCTCGCTAAACGCCCATCATACTCAGCATTAGACCCCTCAAAATTCACCCGCACGTATATCAACAAATTTGATTTTTTATCCATTAATAATTATGGACGTTAAACTATCTCCCGCGTGGAAACAACTCCTCGCTCCGGAGTTCGACAAGCCTTATTTCAAGGTCCTCACCGACTTTGTAAGAGACGAATACAAAGCCGCAGCCATCCACTCCGCTCCTCCCGTCTATCCCGCTGCACGTAATATTTTCCGGGCCCTGGACAAATGCGAGCCCGCCGACATCAAGGTCGTCATCATCGGCCAGGACCCCTATCACGGCCCCGGTCAGGCTAACGGCCTTTGTTTTTCCGTGAACGACGGTGTGCCTTTCCCTCCTTCTCTTCGTAATATTTTCAAAGAGATCTCCGATGACCTCGGCACCCCCACCCCTGTTTCCGGCAACCTCGACCGTTGGGCCGAGCAAGGGGTGTTGCTTCTCAACGCCAGCCTCACCGTACGCGAGGCCCAGCCCAACTCCCATTCCGACCGCGGCTGGCAAACCTTCACCGATGCCATCGTAGATGCAGTTTCTCGTAACCGCGAGGGCGTCGTCTATATGCTTTGGGGTTCGTTTGCCCAGCGTAAGGGCGAACGGCTCGACCCCACCCGCAACCTCATCCTCAAGGCCGCCCACCCTTCACCGCTGTCGGCTCATAACGGATTTTTCGGTTGCCGCCACTTCTCCAAAGCCAACCGGTACCTTAAAACCCCCATACAATGGTAGAGATTCCCCGCACAGGCAAGACCCCCAGCCGCATTCTCGTCGGCGATGTTTTGGGTCGGCTTCCCGAACTGTTGCCCGAAGGGCGCCGCACGGTCGTCATCACCGACCCTAATCTGATGCAGCACTATGGTGAGCCGATCTCTCGCTTCGAGCATATCGTCATCCCCACCGGCGAGGAGCATAAGACTCTTGACACCATCGCCGAGATTTACCGCCGACTCATCGAACTGGGTGCCGATCGCAAAACTTTCATTGTAGGTTTCGGCGGTGGCATCGTCACGGACATCACGGGTTTCGCCGCTTCGACCTATATGCGTGGAGTGGATTTCGGTTTTGTGGCAACGTCGCTTCTCGCTCAGGTCGATGCAAGCGTGGGCGGCAAGAACGGCGTGAACGTCGGGGGTTATAAAAATATGGCAGGTGTATTCAACCAGCCCGACTTCGTTTTGTGTGACACCGACACTCTCCAAACCCTCCCGCCCCGTGAATTTCGCGCCGGTTTAGCCGAGATGATCAAGGCGGCCATCATCGCCGACCCCGCCCTGTTCCGGATCTTCGAAAGCCATTCGCCCGAAGATCTCCTCGCCGATAAAGCTCTGCTGACCAAAGCCATAACCTCCGCCATCAGGGTCAAGGCACACATCGTCGAGGCTGACGAGCGCGAGGCCGGTGAGCGCCGCAAACTCAATCTGGGCCACACTCTCGCCCACGCTATCGAAAAGCTCACCCGCGAATTCAACCACGGCGAGGCGGTGGCCATTGGCTTAGTCCAGATCGCCGAAATAAGCACAAAAATGGGACTACTCGCGCCGACTCAAAAAGACCGCATCGTCCGCGCACTCCAAAAGGCCGGCCTTCCCACCCGCACCGACCTGCCCAAGGCTCAACTCCTCCAAGCCCTCACTCACGACAAAAAAGTCGAGCAGGACAAACTTTGGCTTATCCTTCCTGTTGCGATCGGCGATGTTATTTTGAAAGAGACCCCCCTCAACGAGGTTTCTTGGGATTGACCAGACGTCGCTCGATGTATGTTCCTTTCGGGACATCGGCGATCGGGGATGTCGAACGATAATGTCCTGGCACAATGCGCCCCGAAGAGGTTACATAGCCCTTCACGAAGACTTTTTTTGGTTCCGAGTCGAGATGTTTCGATGTTTGTTCCATTTCTTTACGGCTTTTGACTATCCGTAAAAACAAATTGCGTGCAAAACTTTAGCTCGTGCCATAAATTTTTACTAACTTGCGCCGTTTTTCAACCAAATCTCAACTCTATGAATCTCTCGACAGGGGCCCAGGAAGGGGTGCTGACTATAAAAGTGACGACCAACGAGGCAGATTACGCCCCCGAAGTCGAAAAAAATCTCAAGGAGCTTCGCCGCAAAGCCAACATTCCGGGTTTCCGTCCGGGTATGGTGCCTGCCGGCGTGGTTGCCAAAATGTACGGTAAGGGTGTTCGCGCCGAACAGGCTTATCGCAAAGCCAACGAAGCTGTATTCAAACATCTGGAAGACAATAAGATCGACATTATGGGCGACGTTATGCCCAGCGATGCTCAGGGTGAACTCGATTTCGACGATGGAATCACGGAGCACGAGTTCGTTTTCGAGGTAGGCCTTGCTCCCGAAGTGAATTTGGAGGTAAACGACAAGGACAAACTCACCCGCTACAAGATCAAGCCCTCCAAGGAGATGACCGAGGCGTACAAAAAGAGCCTTGAGGGAAAGATCACAGACCCAGCCGAACTCGACAAAAAGGTCGATGAGATGATCGCAGCCGATCTTTCACGCGAGGGCGACTTTTTCCTCAACGTCCAGCTAAAGAACCACCTCCTCGCCAAGGCAAATCTCAAACTTCCCGAAGAGTTCCTCAAGCGCTGGTTGCTGGCCGTAAACGAAGGTAAATTCACGATGGAGGAGATCGAAAAGGACTTCGCGCCGTTCCTTCGTATGATGTCTTGGAACGTGATCCAGAGGTACTTCGCCGACAAGTTCGACATAAAGGTAGAGTCGGACGATCTGCTTGCCGAAGCCAAGGCTATGGCCCAGCTCCAGTTTGCCCAGTATGGTATGCGCGACGTGCCCCAAGACACTCTCGAAGGGTTTGCCAAGAGCATTCTCGCCGACAAAGGGGAGGCCCAGAGGGTTTTCGAGCGCGTCCTCGAAGATAAGGTCATCGACGCCCTCAAGCCTTTGGTAAAAATTTCCGAAAAGAGTGTCACCGTCGAGGAGTTCCAGAAACTCGCCGCCGAAGCCTAAAGCCGGAATGCCGGCGGTAGCTGCAACTACGCAGAAATCAGAGTCACCGACACCCTCTCCGCCTTGCCGCCAAGCGGGGGAGCCAGTTTCGCCAGGGTCACTCGAACGCCGACCACTTGACTGAATCGCACCGCGATAGCATCCATTATGCGTTTCGCGGCGTTCTCTATTATTCGCGATGGTATCGCTATCTGCTCACGCACCACCTCATAAACTTCCACATAGTTCACCGCCCGCGTGATATCATCCGCATCCGCCACCCCCTCGTCACGCACCTGAAGTTCCACATCCACCACAAAATTTCCTCCCACCGCTTGCTCGACCTCGTAACAGCCGTGTCGGGCCCTGAACTCCATCCCCTCAATTTTTATAGTATAAACCATCAGAACAGATATTTTTCCGTTTTCACCCTCTCCACCAGCCTCGCTATTTCTCCCCAGGCTTCTTCTCCGAAAGTAGTTCCCACCACCTCTATCACCTTTCCTGCAACAATCGCGCCTATGGTTCCGCATTGCCTCAAAGTCAGCCCCTCACAAAGCCCGTATAGAAACCCGGCGGCATAGAAATCGCCCGCGCCCGTTGTATCGACCCTCTTGGCCGCCTGCATAATTCCCACCTCGATTACCTCACCGTCTCGCGCGATCAAGGCCCCTTTTATTCCCGTTTTCACCACCACCAGTTCACACAACGAGGCTATTGCCTCCAATGCTCTCAACGGTTCTTCCAAACCCGTAAACGCCTGCGCTTCATATTCGTTCGCAAACAGTATGTCGATATAGTCACTCACCAATCCTTGCAGGAATTCCAAATTCTCCGCCACCACGTTGAAGCTGGCCAGATCTATCGCCACTTTCAACCCTGCATCGTGCGCCACTTGCGCCGCCCGACGGATCAGCGAATGGTTTTGCACCAAATATCCCTCCAGATAGAGACAGTCGAATCCTTCGAAAAGCCTCGTTGTAATCTCCGGAGCCGAAAGTTCGAGCGCCGCCCCCAGAAAAGTCACCAATGTTCGCTCTCCATCCGGCGAGACCAATGCCAAACACCTTCCCGAATGCTCCTCGCCCCGAAACACAAATGGCTTCACACCTAAATTCACCAGTGCCGACTCAAAAAAATCTCCCGTAGAATCTATCCCCACCTTGCCTACAAAGCCCGTCGGAGTTCCCAGCCGGGCCAACGCCCTGATGGTATTTGCCGCCGATCCTCCCAGCGAAAGAGTGTATGGCAATCCTGCCACGGAGCGCGAAATTTCTTTTTGCTGTCGGCTGTCCACCAGATTCATACTTCCCCTCGGCAGTCCGAAGTCGGCTAACACATTGTCATTGCGCAGATTCACCAACATATCGGTGAGGGCATTGCCCATTCCTATCACATTTTTCATTTTGCGAAAATATACATATATTTGCACATTATGAAATACGAAGACGAGTATTACGAAGACGATGTTCCGGCCGCAGCGCCGAAATCCGACAAGACCCTTAAGGGGTATAAGGTAGTAGTGGCCCTTCTGGCCGTGGTTTTAGTAGCTGTATCGGGGCTCTATTTTTGGCAATCGTGGCAGCAGCGTCGTGATTTTGCCATCGAGCGCGACACGCTCACAAACCGTATGTTGGCCGTTCGCGGCGAGTTGGAGGGTCTCCAGACCACCAACGACTCGCTCAACATCTCCATTTTTTTGGAGCGCGAGCGTACCGATTCCGTTTTGCAGGCTCTGGCCCGCGAGCGTAACATTTCCCGCGCCACGATCCGCAGCTATGAAAAGGAGTTGGGTACGATGCGCGACATTATGAACAGCTACCTCTACACTATCGACTCCCTTGGCAAGCTCAATCGCCGTCTGGCCGACGAGAATATGGGTATGCGCCGTCAGGTCACCACCGAGCGCCTCCGTGCCGACAAGGCCGAGGAGCGGGTGGAGGATATGGACGTTAAGCTTCGTCAGGGCTCCCGCGTCATCGCTCGCGACATTCGGCTCACTCCTCTCAACTCGAACGACCGCGAGGTCACCCGCGTAGCTCGTGCGGCTCGCCTCAGGGTCGATTTTATCCTCTCGGCCAATGCTTTAGCCGATCCGGGCAACCGCGCGGTGTATGTTCGCATCACCGGCCCCGATGGCTATGTTCTTGCCAACTCCTCCTCTGCCACTTTCGACTATGAGGGCTCTGCTGTGGTCTATTCCGCAATGCGCGAGGTGGACTATCAGGGCGAAGACCTTCCTGTCGGTATTTATTACAGCGGCGGCGACAAATTCCCCGGTACTTTCCGCGTTGAGATTTATATGGACGGTCTCTTGGTAGGTTCCTCCGAATTCCTGTTGCGATGAAACGGCTTATCATAGTAATAACCCTGGCACTGGTAACGTTTAATGTTACAGCGCAGGATATCAAGGTTCCCAATGAGGAGGACATTATGGCCAAGATCCTCCCTGCCGACTCTCCCTATAACTATGCGTCGATGATGGCGCGTTATATGGCTGGCGACCTCGATCTCTCGGCCGAGCATTACCACTATCTTTACTATGGTTATGCTTACGACAACAATTATGACGCGCATAAGGAACTTCCCGGCGCGAGTATTATGTACGGTGTGTTGCACAATTCGGGGCCCAGGCCTTCGCCTCAGCAGGCACTTTCGCTCATCGAAGCGGGCAGGCAGAATATGACGGTCGATCCGTTCAACCCGGCCAACATCAATATGATGACGTGGGCTTATGAGATTGTCGGCGACACCACTGCGATGGTTGCAAGTGCGGCTCGTTTCCGCGGCATCATAGGGGCGATCGAGAGTTCCGGAACCGGCCTCCGTCAAGGTTCACCGTGGCACATTTTGCGTTTTTCGCACGCGAACGACGTTATCGCCAATCGCGGCTTGAAAATTGCGAACAGACAGGTCCGTACGAGCATTGTGGAATATATTCAGGTGGAGCCGAACCCGTCGAAGATTAAAGGTTATTTCTTCAACTACGAGCGCGTTTACTGGAACCCCTACGATGGCGAACGAATCAGGAAAAAAAGTAACTGGCAATTTAATGGCATACCTCTATAAATACCTTCTTGCGGCTTGCGTGGCGCTTTCAATGACGTTTTGCGTCATCGATACGCCTGTCGATCCCCCCGACCCAAGGCCCGCCGATCCCCATCCCAAGACCTTCCTTATGTATGACAACATCGGTGCCCAGTGGTTCAACAGCAATGTGGCTGCTGCGGGTGAGGCCGTTGCGTCCGGTGCGCTGTCGCTACAGAAGCAGCGTGTAGTTGTTTTCCAGCGAATGACTGCCGGCAACATCATCTATGAGCTCGTTCAGGACAAGAGTGCGAAAGATGGATACAGCAAAAAGACCCTCAAGCAGTATGCTCGCGGCGAGAATAACGACCTCAAACCTCAAACCATCAAGAACGTCGTTGGGGATATGCGCTCTCTTGCTCCCGCCGAGCACTTCGGACTTGCTTTCGGCTCACACGGCAAGGGATGGATCCCCAAATCGTGTACCGTTCCCATCGCTCGCCGAGCTGCCGGTCAGTCCACTTCCGCCCTTTTCTCCGAACTTTGGGCGGAGCGAGAAAACCCTCTCACACGTTACCTTGCAGGCTATGGTGAGCTGATCGACATTGACGAGTTCGCCGACGCACTGGATGACTTTTCCGAGGGTTGGGACTTCATTCTTTTCGACGACTGTTTTATGTCTTCGGTGGAGGCTCTCTATGAGATTCGCCACCTCGCCGACTACTTCATCGCCTCGCCCACCGAGATTATGCTCTCCGGATTTCCTTATGATCGCGTCGTAAATGCGCTGTTCGATGTTATTGAGAACGACGGCTACGATTGGGTCAAAAACTTCGCGACCGTTGCCGAGGGTTTCGTTGAGGCTTACCGCCTCGATGAGATGTATCCCGGTTACCCGTGCGCAACCGTGTCTGTAGTAAAAACTTCAGAGCTCGATGCTCTCGCCGCCACAGTGAGGAATCTTTCCCTGCCCCATATCTACACCGGTAGTGTCTCTTCTATCCAATTCTACGAAGGTTTCGTCACTCCGGGGCATATATTTTTCGACCTGGACGACTACCTTCAGCTGGCGTCACAGAACTCATCTCTTTTAGCTGCTTTCCGAGCCCAACTTGATCGCACCGTAACTTTTGCCGGCCACACCCCGACGTTCTATACCGATTTTCCGGAACATCACGGAAGGCAATACCCTGTCACGCACTTTTCGGGTCTCTCTGTGTTCATCCCCCATAGCGGCGCCCCTCTGAGTCTAATGCCATATTACGAGGCAACTGCTTGGTATAAAGCTGTTTATCAATGATCACACCACTCCAGATTCCCGGCGTCGATCAGGATCAGATCGCCCAGACGGACTCTCTTCTGAGGGCCAATCTCGCCGCGGACGTGAAAACTTTTGCCGGGATGACTTGGCAACAGCGCATCGACCTTATTCTCAACGACTTGTGGCACTACGGCCTGAAGATCATCGTCGTGGTGGCTCTGTTCATCGTCGCTCGCTGGCTCATCCGTAAATTCGTCAGGTTGATCGACCGTATTTTGGAGAAGCGCCACGTCGATCATTCACTGCGTACTTTCACTCGCAGTTTCATCGCCATCGCGCTTTACATCATACTTTTCTACCTTATTATCGCGTGGTTGGGCATCAACACTTCATTGTTCGTTGCTATGTTCGCGGCCGCTGGTTTGGCTATCGGTATGGCTATGAGCGGTGTTTTCCAGAACTTTGCCGGTGGTATTATGATCCTGCTTTTGAAGCCCTTCAAGGATGGCGACTGGATCGAGGTTCAGGGTCAGGCGGGTACGGTTATGGAGATCCGTCTTTTCAACACGTTGTTGCGCACGGCCGACAATAAGACCATTCTTCTTCCCAACGGTAGCGTCTCAACCAGCATCGTGAACAACTACAACACTGCACGCACTCGCCGCCTCGAATGGGTTCTCACTCTCGCCGGGGATACCGACTTCGTAGCTGTTCGTAAAACTTTGTTGGATTATTTTTCCTCCGAGCCTCGCATTTTGTCAGGCAACTCCACCGAGCCTCACACCCCTCTTTCCAATCCTCCCGAAGTGGTTGTCAGTAAGGTGGGTTCCGGCACTTTGGAGGTCACGGCGCACGCCTGGGTAGCCAGCGGCGATTATTGGAGTGTTTTCTATCAGATCAACGAGCGCATCTATCGCGAGTTCCCCTCCAAGGGATTCAACCCGCCCGCTTCACAGATGGCCGTCACTCTCAAACAAAACAGTTAAACCACTCACAAAACGGCCTCTATCGCAGCGCGTAGCTTGGCCGTCCCGGCCACTAACGGTAGCCTCACATCCGGTCCACAAATTCCTCGTACTGCAAGCGCCGTCTTGACTCCCGTCGGGTTCCCTTCAGCGAACAGTAGCGGACACAGAGCCTCCATATCCTCCCACAGCCTCTGGGCCGCAGCCACCCCCTCTTCGATAGCCGTGTGCACCATCTTCGCAAACTGTTCCGGTATCACATTGCCCATCACCGATATAACCCCGTGTCCTCCCACACTCATCAGCGGGAGGGTCATCGCATCGTCACCCGACAGCACCACAAACCCTTCCGGCGCTCCTTTCACTATCTCTTCCATTTGCCTTATATCTCCGCTCGCCTCCTTCATCCCTATCACGTTCGGCACATCCTTGGCGATTCGTAATGTCGTTTCCGCCAGCATATTGACTCCCGTCCTCCCCGGTATGTTATAGAGTATCACCGGCAGTGGTGACGCCTGGGCGACGGCACGATAATGCTGGAATAGCCCTTCCTGCGACGGCTTATTATAATAAGGTGCGACCGTCAGTACTGCATCTAATCCCTTCGTATCGAGCGCCTTAAGTTCGGCACATAGTTTCGCCGTATCGTTTCCGCCCATTCCCACGACCACACCCACACGCCTGCCCACTCTCTCGCCGGCCTCGGCCACCGCATCGCGTACAAAATCTCTCACCGCAGCCCGCTCAGTATGGCTCAACGTCGGAGTTTCGGCTGTCGTTCCCAGCGTCACCACATAATCTATTCCTCCCTCCACAACACTGTCCACCAGCCTTTTAAGCGCATCGAAATCTATCTCTCCTTTTCCGTCGAACGGCGTCACCAACGCCACTCCGACTCCTGTAAACTTACTTTTCATAGCACAAAAATATGCAATATGTTAAAATAATGTCCCTTGCGTGGGAATTTTATCTTTTTTCGTCACTATTGTTATAAATTCTTCTTCTCCGATTATCGGCACTCCCAGTTTCCTCGCTTTGGCCAATTTCGCCGGCCCTATCTTCTTTCCCGCCAGTAAGTAATCTGTGTTTGCCGCCACTGCCGATTGGTTTTTGCCACCGTTCAGCTCTATCATCTCCTTGAGTTCATCTCTCGAATGGCCCTCGAAGCTCCCTGAAATGACAATATTTTTTCCCGCCAACACATCGCTCACCAACACCCTTTCTGCCGCTTCGAATTGCACTCCCGCCTCTTTCAGTCGCTCTATAATGCCCTGATTCTCAGTATTCTCAAAATATTCTCTTATACTCACCGCTATCTTTGCCCCCACCTCTTCCACTTGCGCCAGTTCTTCTTCTCCCGCCGCCGCCAACGCATCCAATCCTCTAAAGTGTGCCGCCAGATATTTTGCCGTCGTTTCGCCCACAAACCTTATCCCCAGCGCATATAGCACCCTCGCAAACGGCACCTCTACCGAAGCACGTACTCCCTCGACGATGTTCTCCGCCGACTTTTCTCCCAGCCTCGGTAACGGCGCAATATCGTCGATTTGAAGCGAATACAGATCTGCCACATCATCCAGCAGCCCTTGGGCATATAGCAGCCCTATCGTCTCTTCTCCCAATCCCTCTATGTCCATCGCTTTGCGCGAAACGAAATGCGCAATCCTCCCTGTAATTTGCGGCGGACAGTGGTTTTGATTGGGACAAAAATGCCTCGCTTCTCCTTCATATCTCACCAGCTCTGCCCCGCAAGCCGGACACACTGTCGGAAACTCAATGGGTTTGCTTTCTGCCGGCCGTTCTGACAGCTCCACGCCTGTAATTTTCGGTATTATCTCGCCCCCCTTTTCCACCCACACCGCATCTCCCACCCTCACATCCAACAGCGCGATCTGGTCTGCATTGTGCATCGAGGCTCGTTTCACCACCGTTCCTGCCAACACCACCGGCTCCAGATTCGCCACCGGGGTCACCGCTCCTGTCCGTCCCACCGAAAATTCCACACTCAACAGCCTTGTCAGCGCACTCTCCGCCGCAAATTTATATGCCACGGCCCATCTTGGCGATTTCGCCGTCGCACCCAGCCGCTTTTGCACCGACAGCGAATTCACCTTTATCACCATCCCGTCCGTCGCATAGGGTAATCCTCTTCGCAGCTCATCTATCTCAGCAACATAGGCTTCTATCTCTTCCAGCGAATAGCACCGCCTCATCAGGTTCGACACCTGAAATCCCCATCCTCGCGCCGCCTCCAGACTCTCCCAATGGGTGGCGAACGGTAGATTCTCTCCCGCCAATCCATACATAAAATTATCCAATCCTCTCCGCGCTACCACTCTGGAATCCTGCAACTTGAGACTTCCCGCCGCCGCATTTCTCGGATTTGCGAACGGCATCTCTCCTGCATCCATTCGCTCTGTATTCAGCCTCTCGAATGCCGCAAAAGGCATAATTATCTCACCTCTTATCTCGAACTCCGCCGGCCAGCCACCTTTCGCCGGAAATCCCTCCCCCGCCAGTCTCAGCGGTACCGCGTGAATCGTCTTCACATTCTCCGTCACGTCGTCTCCCTGCACCCCGTCTCCCCTTGTCACCGCCCTCACTAACTCCCCTCGTGAATATCTCAGCGAGATCGCCGTTCCGTCGAATTTCAGTTCACACACATATTCCACCTCTCCCACTTCTCCTTCCACCCTCCGCACGAACTCTCCCACCTCTCCGATCGAATATGTATTTGCCAGCGACAGCATCGGTAGTCGGTGCTTCACGGTCTCGAAGGCGTTGCTCAGATCGCTTCCCACCCTGTGCGTGGGCGAATTCGGGTCGTCGAACTGGGGATGGGCAGCTTCAAGTTCGGCCAACTCGGCAAGCAACCTGTCGAACTGTGCGTCTGAAATTTCGGGCGCATTTTCGATATAATATTTGTGGTTGTGCGCTTTTAGTTCCTGGCGTAGTTGCCGAATTTTTTTCTCCATCCATAACAATTTTGTGTAAAATTAATAAAATGATTATACTTGCACAAAATTTCCCGCAATGAACGACAAAAAGAGGTTGATAGTCAGCTATCACAACCTTTCGCCCGAACTTCAAGAAGAGCTCAAAAAGCAATATCCGCTCGGCTATACCGATAAGATGATCCGTATCGAGAAGGGCCCCGGCGATTTTTTCTATGCCGTGCTTCTCGAAACTCCCGATGTGAACTACCTGGTCAAGGTGGACGTTAAGATCGACGACGATCCGGAGGAGGAAGAGGACAAAGGTTACTATGACGACGAGATAAAGGGCGCCGAAGAGATTGCCGATGATGAGAGCGACGATGACGACGATGGAGAAAATAGCTGATCCCATACCTGCGGCTTCCCTTCAGCGGGAGCTGACCCCTGAGCGACTCCTCAGGCGCACGGGTCGGGGCGACAACGAGATATATGTCGTCACGGCTACCGAATGTCCCGATGTGATGCAGGAGGTCGGGCGTCTTCGCGAGGTGTCGTTCCGTACGGCAGGCGGTGGTACCGGTAATAGCGTGGACATTGACGAGGATGACCTCGCTTGTGATGGCTATCAGCAACTTGTTGTTTGGGATCCCGTCGCACGGGAGATTATGGGTGGTTACCGCTTCATTGTTTGCCGCACCACCCATCCTGCCCACCTCTCTTCGGAGCACTATTTCCGCTTCAGCGATCTTTTCCGTACTAAATACCTTCCCTGGACCATCGAGCTGGGCCGTTCGTTCGTCATTCCTCGCAAGGGAGAGTGGGGCACCACAAACCCCAAAGTAGTCTACACGCTCGACAACTTGTGGGACGGCCTCGGTGCTCTGATCTTTCAAAATCCCGACACGAAGTACTTTTTCGGTAAGGTCACTATGTATGGCGACTACAACAAAGAGGCTCGTAACGTGCTGATTTATTTTCTGAATCGTTACTTCCCGGATCGCGAGAATCTTTTGGAGCCCCTCCATCCCGTTCAGCTCGGTATCGACGAAAAAAAGATGGAGGCCCTCTTCAATGGTAGCACCTATGAAGAGAACCTCCGCATTTTGTCTCGCGAGGTCAGAAGCTGGGGCGAGAACATTCCGCCGCTGATCAACTCCTATATGAACCTTTCGCCGACTATGAAAGTTTTCGGCACTGTGACCAATCCCGATTTCGGCGACGTTGAGGAGACGGGCCTTTTGATCACCATCCCCGACGTCTATCCCGACAAGATCGAGCGCCACCTCGGCCCTGGGTTCGGCAATATCGAACTTGTTTAGCGCGCGCCGGGCGAGGTTCAGAACAACTCGTTCAATATTTTGGCCAATCTCAGGCCTCCTTCCAGCAGCTGTTCTTCTACCAGCGGCGCGAACCCGTATACATACGATCTTGGTAGTTCTTCGTTTTGGGGCGTAGCAGCGTAAATCGAGTGCGACAGGACCACCGTCTCCTCCATCCAGATCAAAGGCGTTCCGGCGGCCATCGCCTTGCGTTCCTTTCGAGGTATTCTGTGGTCTATGTTTTCTGCCCACTCGTAGGCACTCCAGCCGTGAATCCCTTCGATTATCGCCGAGTCCCACAGGCTGTGCAGATTCATATCCCGGCCCCTGAAATTTATCCTGTATCCATTCCCTCCCCGGTCGCTGGCGTGTCCCGCGTGCATCGGACAGTGCATATCGCCCACAAAGTGGATCAGTAACTTCAGATACATCGCACGCAAAGAGTCGCTTTGGCCCTTCGTCCGCAACTGCGCGATACACTCTTGTACCGCCGTATAGACATCTCCCGTAGGTAGTTTCGGTGCGGTTGCGTAGGTGTAACCTTCGTCGGCGTTGGCGTAATGCCAGGTCGAGATAAAATCGAATCTCTCGTCGCTTCTCAGCCCGTCGGCCCAAGACGACCAGTAGGCCATACTTTTGCCGTCCAGCAGACGCGAAATTTCCCTCTCGGCCTTGCACGAAAGGTGTTTTTGAGCAATGTAAGCGGTTGTGTTGTGGCCTTTTTCTCCCCAACCGAAGGCTGCTCCACAGCTCAGAAGCAGCGACAAACAGATCAAAGTAAGTTTCTTCATATCAGATAATGGTTTGTAAGTGCGAAAATAGGAAATTTTTGACAATTTTCGTTTGTCAGTCGATTGTTAATATAATTGTAACATTCTGTCATCGTTTTGTAACAGTAAACCGTTACTTTTGTGGCATAGAACAAGGATCAATTTTCTTAACTAAAACCATTAAATTATGAAGTTGAAACATCTACTTTTGTTGGCCTTCTCCGTTGTAGCCGTTGCTTTTTCGGCGCAGGCGCAGGTGACCACCGCGTCTTTGGACGGTAGGGTCACCGACACCGAGGGTAATCCTCTGGTCGGTACCACGGTTGTCGCTGTTCACACCCCCACGGGTACGAGTTATGGCGGCTCTTCGGACGCAAACGGTAACTATCGTCTGCGTAACCTTCGCCCCGGCGGCCCCTACACCGTCACTTTCTCTTATATTGGCTACGGCACGGTCGAGCAGACAAACGTTATGCTCGTCGTGGCCGACTCCCGTGTTTTGAACACAACGATGGAGGATGACGCCAATATGATCGACGACATTGTCGTGATCGCCAACACTCGTCAGAACACCGACAGTGCCGGTTCCGTGACCGAGATCTCGACTCGCGACATCAACCTTATGCCGACCACTAACCGCAGCCTTGGCAACCTGTTGAACCTTACCCCTCAGGCCAATGGCGAATCCATCGGTGGTGGTAACTATCGTTCGAACTACCTCACTGTGGACGGTGCTTCTCTCAACAATATGTTCGGTATCGGCGCGCTTCCCAGCGGTGGCGCTCCCATTTCGCTGGACGCCATCGAGCAGATGTCTGTCAGCATCACTCCTTATGACGTTCGTCAGAGCGGCTTTACGGGTGCTGCCATCAACGCCGTAACTCGTTCGGGTTCCAACGAGTTCTCCGGTTCTGCTTACACTTATTATCGTGACGAGAAGTTCTCCGGTCTCAATGCCGGCGACACGAAACTCAACCGCGGTTCCGCCAGTGCGGAGAAACTGTTCGGTGCCCGCTTGGGTGGCCCGATCCTCAAGGACAAGTTGTTCTTCTTCGCCAGTTTCGAATATGAGCCTCGTTCGGCTCCCGGTCCCAACTCTCGCGTTTCTACCGACGGTAAAGCCGATCCCGAAAACAACATCGTTCGCCCCACAGGCCCCGAATTGCAGGAGATCAGCGACTACCTTCGCAACACTTACGGCTACGAAACCGGCCCTTATCAGGATTATAACTTCGACACTCCCACTATGCGTATCCTTGGTCGTATCGACTGGAACATCAACCGTGATCACAAGTTCACCGTTCGTTACAGCAAGCTTACCACCAAGGGCAGTCCTTCGGCTCCTTCGACCTCTATTTCGGGTGTTGCCGGTACTGACTGGGATAACACGAACGACTTTTTTGATACGGGTAATCGCCAAAGTAATAGCGGTAAATGGTTTAAGAATTCGGGGTATACGACCGACGATAACTACTCGTCTCTCTCTGCCGAATTGAACTCTTCGTTCCTCCAGGGTCGCGTGAACAACGTTTTGCGCTTCACTTATGCAAAACAGGATATGCCTCGCAGCACCGAAGGTGGTTTGTTCCCCTTTGTGGATATCAAGAAGGACGGCACCTCTTTCACCAGTTTCGGTACCGAGATATTCTCCTTTGGCAACCTTCGTAATACCACTCAGTGGACCCTCTCCGACGATGTCAGTTGGAGCCTCGGTCGCCACGATATGACCGCCGGCTTCCAGTTCGAGCACTCTAACGTTAAGAACGGCTTTATGCGTATGGGTACCGGTTGGTATGTATTCGACAGCTGGGAAGATTTCACCGGCGGTAAGGATCCATTTTCTTACGCCATCACCTTTTCGACCGCCGACGGCTACAAGCAGCAGTTCCCCAGCTTCAACTTCAACCAGTACTCTCTTTACTTCCAGGATAAGATCGCTCTCAGCGACAACTTCGATTTGACGGCCGGTATCCGCTTCGACCTTCCCACTTATCCCGCTATGAACGAGATCCAGACACATCCGCTCATCAAGCCTTTGGAGTTTGCCGGTAAGGACGGTAAGGGCGGCGTTCATTACGACACCGGTCAGATGCCCAAGGCTCGCGTTATGTTCTCTCCTCGCGTTGGTTTCAACTGGGACATCAACGGCGACCGCAAATACACTTTGCGCGGAGGTTCGGGTATTTTCACGGGTCGTATTCCTTTCGTTTGGATCGTTTCTCAGTCCGGTGACTCCGGTATGTTGCAGGGAACTATCGGCTGGAAAGGCGATCAGGTTCCCGGTCCGTTCAATCCCGACGTAAACGCCTATCTTCCCGCAACTCCTCCTGCAGTTGGAACTTCCATCACCAAGGACGACCCCACTGTTATGGATCCCGACTTCAAGATGCCTCAGACGTGGAAGACCTCTCTTGCGTTCGATATGCAGTTGCCTTGGGGTATGAAAGGTACCGTCGAGGGTATCTACAATAAGGACATCAACTCCGTCTACATTTACAAAGACGGCCTGACCGCTCCCACGGAATTGAACGTCGGCGGCTTTAACGACCACCGTTTGGTTTACGACGGCAAATATCAGCAGCCTTTGACCAGTGCTCCTGACGGTACACCTGGCAAATTGCCCGCTGCTGACGGTAAAAACGGCGGTCTCCAGCCTTTGCTGGTCACTAACGCTCCTTTAAAATACAGCGGTCACTATGCATCACTCACTGCTAAACTCGAAAAGCCTTTCGACCACGGTTTTTCCGGTATGATCGCCTACACCCACTCTTGGGGTAAATCACTGACCGACGGTAGCGGCGACCAGGCAGGTTCTGTATGGAGCGCTCGCCAGACCGTCAATGGTGCAAACTCTATGGATATGGGTTACTCTGGTTTTGTCGTTCCCAACCGCGTTGTCGCTTCTGTTTCCTACCGCATCGAATATGCCAAGTTTATGGGCACCACTATCTCTCTGTTCTACGAGGGTGGTAATGCCGGTCGCTTCTCGTACACCTACAACAACAACTTGGGTAACAGCGGCGGCAACAGCCTTATGTACATCCCCACCGATTCCGAGATCGACGGTATGCAGTTCACCGACTACACCTACAAAGACAAGGACGGTAACACTCAGGTTAAATGGAGTGCCAGCGAGCAGAGGGACGCTTTCTCCTCTTACATCGACCAGGACAAGTACCTCAGCAGTCACCGTGGTCAGTATGCCGAGCGCAATGGTGTTGTTCGTCCCTGGGAGAGTCGTTTCGACCTCAAGATCCTTCAGGACTTCTTCGTCACCACTCGCAGCGGTAAGCGCAACACTCTCCAGTTGAGCATCGACATTATGAACGTGGCCAACCTTCTCAATAAATATTGGGGTGGTGGTAAAAGCTACTATCGTAACTACTTCCTCAACATCACTAACGGCTCTGCCGTTGCCACTCAGGGTGCGACTCCTACGTTCCAGATGGTTCCTCAGACTGGTACCGGAGCTGATGCCGAGATGCTCACCAAGACTTATTACGACTCTGCAACCTTCTCGGACACCTACTCTTTCCAGATCGGTTTGAGATATTTGTTCAACTAAGGCTCGTTAAGTCAGCCTGTATCATAACAAAGGCCCGCTTCCCGCGGGCCTTTGTTAGTTAATGCGGTGTCTGTCGTATCCCGTTTCGTTATAGCTGTAATAATCACGGGCACTGTCCGTTGTTTCCAGAAAATCGCTCTCTTCATCGTCCAGGGGTACGTTGTCGTCGAGGATGTTCTCCTCCCATTCGTTCTCGTCGTTGAGCCCCGTTGCATAGTCGTTGTTGTAGGTCGAAAACATATGCCTGTCGAAATAACTGTCTGCAAAAGTCATAATCTGAAAAATTATTTGTTTCTTTGCAGTAATTTCAAAAACAGTGCCAAACTAAAACGTATATTGTTATGTCGATATTCACACCTATGGGTATGATCGGTCCCTGGCAGATCGTTCTGATCGTGCTTCTCGTGATTTTGTTATTCGGCGCCAAGCGCATTCCGGAGCTTATGAAGGGTGCCGGTCGTGGCGTCAAGGAGTTCAAGGACGCTCTCAACAAGGACTACACCGCCGAAGACAAGACCGAGGGCGAAAGCAAAAAAATCGAAGAAAAGTAATGTCTTCTTCCGATGAGATGACTTTTTTCGAGCATCTCGAAGACCTGCGCCCTCACCTTATGCGTGGCGCGGGGGCTCTGTTCATTATCGCCATCGTGGCGTTCATCTTCAAGGGGTTCATTATCGACACCCTTCTGTTCGCCCCCTCCACTCCTGAGTTCGTCACCAATCGCTGGTTATGCGAAATGGGGTATCGGCTCAACGATTTCGTAGGGTGGTTGGGAGGTCTCTTCGGGGCCGAGTGGAGTACCGACCCCACTGTTCTTTGCCTCAATCAGAACTCCGTCACCATCGTAAATAACAAGCTCGTCGGTCAGTTCAATCTCCACATCAAGGTGGCTATGGCCACCGGCCTTGCTATGGGTATTCCTTATTTTCTTTGGGAGATTTGGCAGTTTGTCCGCCCAGCCCTCACGTCAGACGAGCGTAAGGGTACCCGTCTTTTCGTTCTTTGGGTTTCGCTTTGCTTTTTTGTCGGGGCGCTGTTCGGTTACTTCGTCATCACTCCTCTTTCGCTCCACTTTTTCCTCAACTATAGCGCCTCTTCCAGTATCACCAACCTTATCGACATACAGAGTTACTTCTCTCAGGTGATCGGCATTCCTCTCGGTACGGGGCTCATCTTCCAACTCCCGCTTCTCGTTTATTTCCTCACCCGTATCGGTATCGTGTCACCGGCATTCCTTCGTAAATACCGTCGCCACGCCGTTGTTCTTTTGGCCTGTCTCGCCGCGATCATCACTCCTCCGGACATTTTCTCTATGATCCTGGTGATGCTTCCCCTCTATGGCCTCTACGAGCTCAGTATCTTCCTTTCTGCCCGTACCTACAGTAAATATTCTACAGATAAATAACCTTATCCGCGTCGTCTTTTTCGCTTCTCGGTTTCGAGGGCTCCAGCGGATAGCCCAGCGCCACTGCACACAGCGGGTTCCACTCTTTCGGTAGCGGCAAAAACTTCCTCAGATAGTCCGTTGCCGTTTCTGCATCTGAATTTTCTGCGTAGCTTAACTCGCTGCCGGAGTTCCGTTCTTTGCTCCATCTGGGCCTTCCGTTCACGTGCACCCAGCAGGAACCCAGCCCCGCCTCTTCAGCCACCAGTTGTAGTATCGTCGCCGAGATAGCCGCATTGTCCAACCACAGGTCTGTGGCCGAACTGTCGCCGCACACCAATATCGCGCAGGGCGCATCGGCCAACAGTGCCGACCCGAAATCCCTCATCTGCGCCACTTTCGTCAATATCTGGGCATCCTCTATCACCATAAATCTGGTCGATCGCGTATTTTTCGAGGACGGGGCAGTAAGCGTCGCCTTTAGCAATCCTTCCAGCACCTCTCTCGGTACCCTTTTGTGCTCGAAGCGTCTCACACTCCGGCGTTTTTTCAACAATTCAGTCAGTGTCATAATACACAAAAATAGTAAAATTGCTTATATTTGTCAAATGAATTTCCGAATCGGTCACGGATACGACGTCCACCGCCTCGCTGCGGAGGGTTCCGACGGCAAAAGGCTCGTCCTGAGGCTCGGTGGCGTCACCATTCCCCATTCGCTGGGTCTTGTCGCCCATTCCGACGGGGATGTTGTCGTCCACGCCCTTTGCGATGCGCTCCTCGGTGCTGCTGCGCTTGGTGATATCGGTATTCACTTCCCCGATTCCGACCCCGCTTATAAGGGCATCGACTCGCTTGAACTTCTCCGCCTTACCACTTCCCTTCTTCTCCGACAGGGCTTCGTGGTTTCCAATGTCGATTGCACTCTTGAGCTTCAGGCGCCGAAAGTTGCTTCTTTCATTCCTCAGATGCGCTCGGCCCTCTCCTCGGCCCTGAATATCGACCCCGGCCAAGTCTCCCTCAAGGCCACCACTACCGAGGGTCTCGGCTTCGTAGGTCGCCAGCAAGGCGTAGCTGCACACGCCGTTGTTCTCATTAAAACCGATGAGCGATGCTGAGGTCTCTTTCCGTTGAGAACTATGCGCTTATCGACCGTCTCGATATGACCCTCGGAGCGCACCTCAATATCGTCACGGGCGAGACCGGCGCCGGTAAGTCCATTCTTCTCGGTGCTCTCGGTCTTCTTTTGGGTACTCGCTCCGAGGCCGGGGTTCAGAAGGATCCTGCAAAAAACTGCGTCGTCGAAGGTACCTTCTCCCTTTCCGAGAACCTTCAGCCGTTCTTCACCGATAACGATCTCGATTTCTCTCCTTCCACCACCATCCGCCGCGTCATCTCCGCTTCCGGCAAGAGTCGCGCTTACGTCAATGACCTTCCCGTTTCGCTTTCCACTCTTCGCGAGTTGGGCGACCGCCTTATCGACATCCATTCCCAGCACGAAAATCTTCTTCTCCGCGATGACGGCTTCCGTGTTTCGATTCTCGACGGCATGGCATCCCAATCGTCACTCTTAAAGCACTACGGCGAGGTTTTCTCTCACTGGCGCTCTCTGCTTAAACAGCTTTCCGCCGCCCGCACGGCAGCATCGTCCGCCTCTCGCGACGAGGATTGGTTGCGCCACCAGACCGAAGAACTCTCTTCGCTCGGCCTTAGCGCCGACGAGCAGCAACTCCTCGAAGCCGAACTTCTCGAACTTTCCCATAGCGACGAGATCCGCGAGGCCCTTTCCACCGCGGTAGTCCAGCTCGGCGGTAACAGCAACTCCACTTCCGGTTCCGACGAACCCGGTATCGTCTCCCGCCTCCGCACTCTTCGCTCCACTATCGAGCATATCGGCGATATCCATCCTCGCGCCGCAGCTTTTGCCCAGCGTCTCTCTTCCGCTCACCTCGAATTGCAGGATTTGGAGCGCGAAATGGCTTCCGAGTACGATCGCATCGAGGGTAATCCCCAGCGTCTTGCTCAGGTCTCTTCCCGCCTCGATGCCATCTATGCTCTCCAACAAAAACACCGCGTTGCCTCCGTGGCTGAACTTCTCGATCTTCAGGCCGACTTCGCCTCCCGCCTCTGTTCCATCGAGCACGGCGAAGAGCATATTGCCCACCTCGAAGCCGAAGCTGCCGCCGCCGAGTCCGAGACCCGAAAACTTGCCACTCAGATCTCCTCCGCGCGCCATAAGGCCGCTTCTGTTGTCGAAAAAAGTGTAGTCGAGATGTTGCGTCGCCTCGGTATGCCCGCTCCTGTGTTCATCGTCGAACTCACCCGCGCGCCTGAACCTCGCACCGACGGCGCCGACCAGATACGATTCCTGTTCACCGCCAATGCTTCTATGCCCCCTCGTCCTGTCGAGAAGATCGCTTCCGGCGGTGAGATTTCGCGAGTTATGTTGGCTCTCAAGACGCTTTCGGCTCGCTCGGCCGGCCAGCCCACTGTTATTTTCGATGAGATCGACGCCGGAGTTTCCGGCCGCGTTGCCGATGCAATGGGGGACATCATCGCCGAACTCGCCCTCCACTCTCAGGTGCTCAATATCACCCACCTTCCTCAGATCGCTGCCAAACAGGGCGAGCATTTTCTGGTTTTCAAGCAGGACGGTTCGACCCACATCCGCCTCCTTTCCGCCGCCGAGCGTGTCACCGAGATCGCGGGGATGCTTAGCGGCAGCACCGTCACCGACGCCGCCTTAGAACAAGCCGCGGAACTCTTAAAATAGCTCTCCTGCCCTAAAAATATTATCTATCTCAAGCCCTCGACTCAGAGCATATTTAACAGTATATCGAGTACCGGTACCGCCCTTCGATCGGTCATAATAACAGATCAGCCTTGTCGAACGATCCACCATCCACTCGTCCCTTCTGTAGTAGCATCCTCGCTTGTATTTCGGCTCCAGAACGACGATCTCGTCGGCCCGCGGGTCGGCATAGTGGCCCTCGAAAGGCACCGCTGCAACCAACCTCACTTCGGGATGCTCATCACGCAGACGCACCACCGCTTCTGCCGCCGCAAGGTCGAATCCTTCGGCCATTCCGCTGATGAACACCCTGTAGCCGTCGTCGTATGCCGCCCTCACCGCCACCGTCAGCCGCTTTTCGTCCGCGTCTGCGCCGACATAAAACCGATGCCCTGAAAAACACAAAGTCATAAAAATCTGGAACGATATTTGCAAAGATACAGACAAACCACATTAAAAACTAAAGATTATGAGAAGAAGTAGTTCCTGTGGCGCCGTTGTAGGCGCTTTTGTAGGCGGCGCCCTTGTAGGCGGCATCATCGCCCTTTTGTTCGCACCTCGTTCGGGCGCCGAGACTCGCGAAATTATCCGCGAATTCGTCGAGGATGAAGTCGATATGGTCAAGGACAAGGCCTCTCAGGTTCGCGACTATGCCGAGGGCGAGATCAACAAGTACAAACGCAAAGCTCGTCGCGCCGTAGGTGAGATTCAGGAGATGGTCGAGGAGGCTAAGGAGGCTGTCGAGGAGGAGATCAAACGTGCGACTCGTCGCTAACAATCCCCACTTATAATTATGGGACGAGGTTTTGATCAATTTTTCGAGTTGCGCGACGAGGGGCTCGACTACCTTCGCCTTCGTTGGGCGAGGGCTCGACTCGGCATTGTCGAGAAGCTCTCCACTGGCATTGCCAAGGCTTTCGGGTGGGTGATTTTCGTCGTGCTCGTGCTTTCGGGGCTCTCTTTTATGATGGTAGCGCTGGCTCTTTGGCTGGGCGAACTTCTGGGTGATCCTGTTTGGGGATTCCTTATCGCCGGCGGTATATTTTTGCTTGGGGCGGCGCTTATGTTGCTTGTCGGTAGAAGATTGGTTGCCAACTCTATGGTACGTTACTTCATCGATATGTTTTTCACCGAAAACGACGACTATTATGGCGAGTAGAAACATTAAGGTTCGTTGCCTGAGTGACATTTCCTCTCTTGGGGAACTTCAGCAGGCTCGTAAGGAGCTCGAATTGTTGTCGTGGTATTCCGAGCAGCGTCTGGCCGACAACACCGAGACTCTCTTTTCTTTCGACAATCTCCTTTCGTCGTTCGCACCTCCGTGGGCTCTGGGTATTTTTCGCGTGATCCGGCGCAGGTTTTTCGGTGGAAGGGGCGATTGCGATTGCGCATAGTCCTGTCTGCGTTCCGGCTTAGGGGAAGACCATCGAGAAGGTGGTTTGTCCCGGCACCGATCTCACAGTAAGTTGGGCTCCGTGCAGACGCATTATCTGTCGCGACAGGCTTAGACCTATTCCGCTTCCGGCGTCTTTCGTCGTGAAGAACGGTATGAAGATTTGGGGCAACACCTCGGCAGCGATGCCGGGGCCGTTGTCCGTTATGGATATTATCACCTGCTCTCCTGCGGGGCATCGGGCCGTCACTTTGATTTCCCCATCCGTTCGCCCTGCCACCGCTTGGGCTGCATTTTTCAGCAGATTCACCACCACTTGGAACACCTGGTTTTCGTCGGCATAGAGCATTATGTCGTCCGGCTCCACTTTCACCTCCACCCTCATCCCTTCGAACTCTTGCTCCACAAGTCTTACGGCACGCTCCAGCAGAGGTCTCACCTCCACCAACACGGGTCTGGGCTCCGGTAATCGCGTCAGTTGCCTGTATGAGTCCACAAATGCCGTCAGTCCTTTCCCCGTTGCGTGTATCGTTTCCAGTCCTCGTCTTACTTCGTCCGACAACCCTTCTGCGTCCATCAGGGTCTCGCTCAGGGAGGTTATCGGCGAGATCGAGTTCATAATCTCGTGCGTCAGCACCCTTATCAGTCTCACCCACGATTCGGTTTCCTGCTCGGCCAGTTCGCTGCCTATTTCACTTATCGCAAAGACCTTCACTTCGCTGTCTCTCAGCACCATCGTCGAGCAGTTCACCGCCAGTGTGACCTCTCCCCTTTCATCACTGAAACTTATCCGTCTCCTCTCCCCCGCTCCCATCTCTTTGAAAATATCCGGCAGCCCCGGCTCCAGCCTTCCTAATTGGTTCAGATGTGTCAGTACTTTCAGCCTCAGCAACCGATGAGCTTCTGCGTTGGTTTGTTTTATCACTCCGCTTGGGCTCACCACCATAATTCCGGTTCTCGCGCTGTCCAATATCAGCCCGTAGTACTGTTCCCGCCTCGCAGCATCCTCTTTCTCCCTCACTATTATGTCTTTGACCCTGTTGAGGTTCACGTCTGCGAACCGGAAGGCGTAGTCTCCCGCTTCGATCGCGCTCAGCATATAGTTTATCGCCCGACTACTTTTGTTCCACATCGCCGTATTTTTTCATCTTGTTGTAGAGCGTTTGCCTCGTGATCCCCAGTGCTTCCGCCACTGCACCCAGATGCCCTGAATGCGTTTCCATCGCCACCCTTATCATCTCTCTTTCCATCTCTTCGAGCGTAGCCACAGGTGCCGGTGGTGCCACCGGGGGTCTCGACGCGCTTAGTGCGTTCTCGTCTATCCAGGGTTCTTCGCTTATTATCACCGCCTTTTCGATGGTATGTTGCAGCTCTCTTATGTTTCCCGGCCAGTATGCGTTGCGTAGTTTTTTCGCTGCGTTCCTTGTAAGTTGCAGCTCTCTCTTCCCATATTTCTCTCCATATCTCTTCATAAACATCTCTGCCAGCCCCACTATGTCGTCCGCCCTCTCTCTCAGTGGCGGCAGTTCCAGGTGTATCGTGTTTATCCTGTAGAGCAGGTCTTCTCGGAACTCTCCCATCACTATCGCGTCGGCCAGGTTTCTGTTCGTCGCGCTTATCAGCCTTATATCTACCGGTATGGGCACATTGCTTCCCACTCTTGTCACACTTCTGCTCTGTAACACATTCAGTAGTTTCGCTTGTAGTTCCGGCGGCAGGTTCCCTATTTCGTCCAGAAAGAGCGTTCCCTGGTCCGCCACTTCGAATTTTCCCGCTCTGTCCTCCGTTGCCCCGGTAAAAGCTCCTTTCGTGTGGCCGAACAATTCGCTCTCGAACAAAGACGGAGGTACCGCACCCATATCCACCGCCACCATCACCTCTTTTCGCCGGGGCGAGAGCCTGTGTATTTCCCTCGCGAGCATCTCTTTTCCGGTTCCGTTTTCGCCCGTTATCAAAATATTGGCATCCGTCCGCGCGACCTTCTCCACCATTGCCCTGAGCTCCTTCATCGCCGCCGATTTGCCCCAAAAGAACTCTCCTTCTCTCCTATTTTGTCCTGTTCCCACAACCTGTTTTCGTACTTGCTCCAACCGCCTCACCTCTCCTTTCGATTTTCTAAGATTGTACGCCGCCAGCAGCGATGCCACCAGCTTGTCGTTCTCCCAGGGCTTCACCACGAAGTCCGCAGCTCCCTCCTTTATCGCCGTCACCGCCAGTTTGATGTCGCCGTATGCCGTGAAGACCACCACCTGCGTATCGGGTCGGTAGCTTTTGATCTCCTTTAGCCAATATAGTCCTTCGTTCCCGGAGTTGAGGCGATCGTTGAAGTTCATATCGAGCAGCACCACGTCGGGTTTTTCCGATCTCAGCAATTCCATAATTCTTGAAGGATTCGGAATCGTTATCACTCGCTCGAAATACCGCTTCAGAAGTGCTTCTGCGGCTATCAGGATATTTCGGTTGTCGTCCACGACGAGAATTGTGCCTGTTTTTGCCATTTTTTCGTGATTTCTCTCTGCAAAGATAACGCATAGTGTCAAATTTTTTTACACTATTGTCAAATTTTTTGACATTTATGGCAGTTTCGTCTCTCCTGTATTTCCACTGTTTATCAATCACTTACGTAGTTTGGCACGGGTTTCGCATAAATTAGAACAAACGCAAAACCCGATGAAAAACTCATTTTTAATACTCTTTTTGTCAATTTTTTTGACACTCCCCATTGCTCTTTCTGCGAGTGATGGCGGTGCCACTTCCGTTGCAGCTCCGGAGCTTTCCGCAGACTCTCTTCGGCGTTGGTCTCTCGCTGAGTGTCAGGACTTTGCGGTACAGAACAGCCCCCGCGCCCGCATCCAGGGCTACACCAACCGCAAGTATAATCAGGACGTTATCGCCGCTGTTGGAGCCATAACTCCTTCTGTGTCAGCTGGTATGGGTGCCGACTGGGGTTTCGGGCGCAGCATCGACCCCCAAACCAATACTTACGATAATCTGTCTAATTTCAACAACCGTTATGGTGTTGATGCTCAGATGCTTATCTTCAGCGGTTTGAGAGCTGTGAACACTCTTCGGGCGGCCCGTTTGGCACAGCTTCGGGGTACTCAGGAGTTGCAAAAGGCTAAGGACGACATCGCGCTGGAAACCCTTCAGGCGTTTGTAGATGTAGTCTATTATACTGAGGCTGTGTCACTTGCCGAACAACAACTCACCGAAAGTCGCCGTAATCTCTACAGTACACAGCGGCAGGTCGAACTGGGCCTCAAAAGCGTTCCCGATGTCGCGCAGTTCGAGGCGGAGGTCGCAGGGTTCGAGTTCACGTTGGTCAGGCAGACAAATGCGCTGGCAACCAGCATTTTACAACTCAAAACAGTGATGAATTTCCCAATCGACGAACCGCTGCAAATCGCCCCTGAAATCCCTGTTCACACCGCCCTGGCCGCCGAAAATACCCTCCCTTATGCCCTCGGAGGCACTTCCTCGGCCACTTCCTCCGGCACTCCCTCGGACACTCCCTCCGGCACCATTTCCCTCGCCTCCACCGCTGCAGCGATTTTTGCCGACATTCGGGATAATTTGCCAGCCGCACAAATCGCTGACTATCAGCTTCGTGACTCCGAGCTTTCGCTTGCGATCACGCGCGGTTCCTACTACCCGTCAGTGTCGGCTTACGGTTCATTGGGCTCGAATTATTTCAAAAACCTTACCGCCAGCGAGCCCACGACGCGTTTTCGCGACCAGATCCGCAACAATTACGGCTCCAGCGTCGGCCTGAGCGTCAGTATTCCCATTTTCAACGGGCTGTGGCAGCGCACCCGCGTCAATCGCGCGCGCAACGACGTTCGCATCGCTGAACAGACTCATTCTGAGACACTTCGTAAAATACAAACTGAGATCGAACAGGCCGTGATGGACGTCGAGGGGTACGCTAAAGAGTGGGCGCAGGCGCAGCGAAAAGTGGAGGCGACCGAAACCGCCCACCGCGCCAACCAGCGCAAATTCGACGAGGGTCTCGTCAGCGCTTTGGAGTTGCAAAACAGCACGAACTTACTTTTGCTCTCGCGCATCGAGGAGCTCAACGCGCGCCTGCAATATCATATAAAATGTTGGTTATTAGATTTTTATAAAAGTTATGGATATTAAATTGGAAAAGAAACGGGGTCTGCAAAAGAAGCACATTCCGTGGGTAGTAGGTGGGGCGTTGGGCCTTATTTTCATAGTTTGGTTAGTGTTCGGTAACCACGCCTCCACCTATCGCGCCGATGGGCGCACGATCAGCATTGGTACAGTGACCAAGGGTGAATTCAATGACTACGTGAGAGTTAGCGGCCAGGTGCAGCCGATCACGACAGTTCAACTCAGCCCACTGGAGGGCGGAATGGTCGAACGATTAGTTGTCGAAGAGGGTGCGCAGGTACGCAAGGGCGATGTGATCGTAGAGCTGAGCAATCCGGCACTGAATCTGTCGATACTCGACAGCGAAGCACAACTGGCTGAGAAACAGAACTTTCTGCGCAACACTCAAGTGACGATGGAGCAGGAACGATTAAATCTGCGGCAGGAGAAACTGCAACTCGACCTCGACGTGTCGCGCAAGGAAAGAGCCTATCGCAGCAGCGAAAAGCTGTGGGAAGAGGAGCTGATCCGCCGTGAAGATTTCCTGCAAGCGCGCGAGGATTGGGAGTTGGCCGTAGAGCGCCGTAAGTTGGTGATGGAGAGGCAAAAACAAGATTCGATATACCGCAGCGTCCAGGTCGAGCAGATGGAAGAGAGTCTCGAAAATATGCGTCGCAATATGGAGCTGATCCGCCAGAGGGTGGACAACCTCCACGTGACCTCGCCGATAGACGGCGAACTTGGAATGCTGGACGTGGTTCTGGGTCAGTCGCTTACGTCGGGCCAAAAGATGGGCCAAATCAACGACCTGAGCGATTTCAAAGTGGAGGCGCTTATCGACGAACACTACATAGACCAAGTGCGCACAGGCCTCAGCGCTACGTTCGAGAGGGGCGAGACAACGTATCCGCTGGTGATTCGCAGGGTATATCCCGAAGTGCGCAACGGACAGTTCAGGGTCGATTTCGTGTTCGACGGAGCGCGACCGGAGAATATCCGTACGGGCCAGACCTACTACATCAACCTGCAGTTGGGGCAACCCTCGCAGGCGATGATGATCCCGCGCGGAGCGTTCTATCAGACCACCGGCGGAGCCTGGATATTCGTAGTAGAACCTAACGGCGAAAAGGCCCACAAACGCAACATCCGCATCGGCCGTCAAAATCCGCAATTCTATGAAGTAGTAGAGGGATTGGAACCGGGTGAAAAAGTGATCACTTCGAGCTATGAAGCGTTCGGGAAAAACGAACAGATAATACTGAAATAACGATGTTCAGCCTCAAATCATATTTCAATTTCCTGAGCCGCAACAAGGCCTATACAGCGATAAATCTCATCGGATTTTCGGTGGCGCTGATGTTCGTCATCCTGCTGGGACTTTACGTTGCGCAGGAGAGCAGAGCCGACGATTTCCACGAGAACGGCGAGAGGATTTTCCGTCTGCTCGACGAGGAAGGAATGAGCCGCACCTGGGCCATACCTGTCGGCGATGACATTGCTAATCGGTATCCCGAAATAGAAAAATTCACATATTTATGGGTGGCAAAAGCATCGGTCGCACCTGCCGTGAACGCAGGCAGTTGGGACGGATTCCGGTGCGATGCCATAGTGGCCGACTCGACGTTCTTTTCGATGTTCTCATACCCGCTCATAGCCGGCGACCGAAGCAAGCAACTGCGCACAGGGACAGACGTGGTGATAAGCGAAGAGTTGGCAAAAAGGCTGTTCGTATCACCACAGGAAGCCGTCGGCCAGCCCATTCTCATCGACACCCAGCCTCACATCGTGACGGGAGTGGTGGGCGATTTCGGCAAGTCGCACCTGCTCTCGCCCGGAGTGATCGTCGATTTCCGCAACCACGCCGGCGACTGGTATTTCAGCGACGAAGGCCGGTATCGCGCAGCGCAATTCGAACTCTATGTGCAACTCCACAAAGAGGCCGACCTGCAATCCAGGACGGGCGAAATGGCCGACTGGCTGCGCACTTTTTTCTGGCTCTACAAAGACGGACAGGCCAAAGACGTGGTGTTGGAGCCCCTCAAACACAGCTACTTCAACGCCAAGGCAAACACTGGACGCACCGGTGACAAGGGGCTGATATGGGTGCTGACGATGGCGACGCTGACCATATTACTGTTTGCGCTTATCAACTATGTGAACCTGTCGGTGGCGCTGAGTGGCTTCAGGGCGAAGGAGGCAGCAACGCGAAGGCTGCTCGGCGGAACGAAGTGGCAACTTTTCGGAAACTATATCATTGAGAGCGCGATATTTTGTCTGGTGGCATTCATCATCGCATTTTTGCTGGCGGGACTCTTGGAGGGGACATTTAACAGAGTGATGATGAGCGATATAGCTGTTAGCCAGGCGCTGGCAAACCCCGGCGTGTTGGCCGTTTGCGTGGGACTGGTCGCTGTACTGGGAGCAGTGGCGGGCGTATTTCCGGCAATGGTGGTGAGCCGCTATAAGCCCATAGAGGTGGTGCGCGGAGAGCTGACAAGAAAAACCAAAATGACATACAGCAGGCTCTTTATAGGATTACAGTTTCTGCTGACGATCGTACTCATTGCCAGCGGGATAACCATCAGGCAGCAGACAGAGTATATGCTGAACAAGGATCTGGGGTTCGACAAAGAGCAACTGATATGGATGGAGAACACCATATTTGCCGAAAATGTGCCCGCATTGCGAGACAGACTGATGCAGGTGCCGGGCGTGAAAATGGTAGCATTCTCGTTGGGCGACCCCATAACCGGAGGGAACAACCTCAACTTCATACGCCAGGAAGAGGGACAAACATATACCTTCCGCCAATTCTGGGGCGACGAAAAATTCCTCGAAATATTCGATATGGAAGTCGCCTCCCGGACCGGTAATAACGCGGACAGTGCGATATGGATAAACCAGACTATGCAACGGATGCTGGAAATGAGTGATACAGACGATAAGCTGCCTTTTGCGGTGGGCGATATGGAGGCTGTGCGCGGCGTGCTGAAAGATTTTCACGTGAACGACCTCACGCAGGAGATCCGCCCCGTAACCATCTTGCAACTGCAAGACCACAACGGTGAATATCTGGGCCATCCGTGGGAGATATTCGTAAAGATAGAACCCTCCGATCCCCAAGCGGCAACGGCGACTTTCGAAGCAGTGAAAAAAGCCCATCTCGATTTCAATGGTGGCGTAAAACCATTCGAGTCGCGATTTGTCGATCAGATGATAAACCAATGGTACGAAGGACAAAAGCGAACTGCAACGATGGTGGGATGGTTCTCGATATTGGCGATCATACTTTCGGCAATGGGATTGGTGGCGATGGCTACATATTTTATGCGTCAGAGGGCAAGGGAGATCGCAGTGAGAAAGGTGTTCGGAGCGACTTCGGGAGAGGTGCTGGAAAGACTGGTGATGAGCTTTCTGAGGATCGTACTGGTGGCCTTCGTACTGTCGGTGCCCATAATCTGGTGGATGATGAGAGAATGGCTGACGGCGTTCGCATACAGAATACCATTGGGATGGACGATATTTGCACTGGCGGGACTTACGGCAGGGGTAATCGCAGTGGGCTCGGTGCTTTGGCAGGCGGCGCGGGCGGCAAACACAAATCCGGTGAAAACACTACACAAAGGATAAAACTACACAAAGGATAAAAAGGTATGTTACGAAATTTTCTAAAAACTCTGGGCCGCTACAAGGCGGCGTCAATACTCAACATTTTGGGCCTCGGAGTGGCATTTGCGGCCTTCGCCATCATTGCTATGCAGGTGAAGTATGACCTGACCTACGATAGGTTCCACAAAAACGGCGAGAAGATCTTCCGAGCGGAGTTAGTCTGGGAGGATGGTTCGGGAGCCGGAGCCACCATACCGCGACCCGCGGCGGTCACACTGGGAAAAGCATCGCCACAGATAGAGCACGTGGGGATTATGAGAGACTGGAGATTCCCGATGTCGGTGGAAGGATTTAACGGCGGACAGATTTTCGACCAGCCTATGAGGCTCGTTTCGGAGGAGATATTCGATGTGTTCGACTTCGAGTTCATACAAGGGGACAAGGCGAGGCTTTCCGAACCCAACACGGTGGTGATACCGAAAAGACTGGCCGAAAAACTCTTCCCGAACGGGGATGCGGTGGGTTCGATCTTCGAGGTTCACGAAGAAGAGATAGAGCCGCAGCAGATAGTGGCGGTGTATGAGAACTGGCCGGACAACTCGGTTCTATCGGCAGGCGCAGGGGATGTGGTGTATGTGCAAATCGACCCGAACGAGAATATCAATTCGTGGAACAACTTCAACTATAATGTCTATGTGAAGCTTACTACAGCGGACGTGGAACGAGCACAAGAAGACCTTCACAACTACACCTCGCCCGAAATTCCCGAAGAGCGCAAGTGGATGTTCGAGACGATGAGGCTTACCAATATTAAAGACCTGCACTTCGACAGCACCGTGCAATACGATTATATGATCGAAAAGGCGAGCAAGGCTACCACCTATACGCTACTGTCCATCGGGCTGCTGATAATCCTGATAGCAGCGATAAACTTCGTGAACTTCGCAACTTCGATGGTGCCCTCTCGATTGCGGGCGGTGAATACGAGACGAGTACTCGGAAGCACAGTGGGAGCTATCCGACGCGAGATGATCGTCGAAGCGGTGGGGATGGCGGTGATAGCGCTGGGGATGGCAATGGTGATCGTCTATAGTGTCGCAGGAAGTTCGCTGGCAGCCTATTTCGGGGTCGATCTGACTTTCGGAAAGAATCTGACGGCATTGGGGATGACGGCTGTGGTGGCGGCGGTGACGGGACTCGTTGCTGGGCTCTATCCGGCATACTACATAGCCTCGTTCGAACCCGCACTGGTACTGAAAGGATCGTTCGGACTCTCGCCAAAGGGAAAGAGACTGAGAACGATGCTGATCTCTGTGCAGTATGTGATCTCGCTGGTACTGATAATCGTGGCACTGTCGGTGAAAGCACAGGGAGAGTATCTGAAGAAATATCCGCTGGGCTTCGAAAGAGACAACCTGCTGACGATGAACATATCCGATGCACTGGCACAGAAGGGAGACGCCTTCAGGGAAGAGTTGATGAAAAACCCCGCGGTGCTGGGAGTGGAATACAGCGCACTACCCCTCGTGGCAACGGGTGCAATGAGTTGGGGAAGATACTATAATGGAGAGGACATACAATTCGACGTAGAAACGGTGTCGCCCGGACTGCCGAAACTGCTGGGACTGGAGTTCATCGAAGGGAGGGACTTCCTGCCCGGTGACGACCAGACCGATGACGGAGTGTTCATATTCAACGAGACCGCGCAAAAACAATACGGACTGACGAGCGAGAGCAGATTGGAAGGCCATAGGGAAATTGCGCCGGTGGTGGGAATAGTGAAAGACTTCAGAGTGAGGCCGCTGCACTATGCGACGGGACCGTTCGCACTGTTCGTCTTCGGGAAGTATCCCTGGAGATACCTGCGCGAAACTTTCATAAGGATAGCGCCGGGAGATGAAAAGGAGACTATACAGTTCATACACGACACCACAATGAGGATGGATCCGAACCAACCCGACGTGACGATAAACTTTCTGGACGCAGCGGTGGGGAATCTGTATGAAAAAGAGCAAAGACTGGCGAACCTCATTACGATATTCAGTCTGCTGGCAGTGTTCATCTCCATCATCGGGGTGTTCGGGCTGGTGTTGTTCGAAACGCAATACAGGAGAAAGGAGATAGGCCTGAGGAAGGTGCACGGAGCTAGCGTGGGAGAGGTGCTGAGCCTGATCAACAAAGGGTTCGTGTGGATCGTGCTGGCCTGTTTCGTTGTAGCCGCGCCACTGGCGTACTATGCGGTGCACAGGTGGCTGGAAGGATTTGCTTACGCAGCGCCGGTTCAGTGGTGGGTATTCGTGGTGGCATTGGCGGCGGTGATGGGAATAACGATACTGACGGTGACGCTTCAGGCACTGAAAACGGCAACCGAAAATCCGGTAAACTCAATCAAAACAGAATAGAGAGATGAAACAACTTACGATGGCGCTGAGATATATCGCCAAGGCACCGGGAATGCAGGCAGTGAAAGTGGTGTCGATGACGCTGGGATTGGCAGTGGGATTGGTGATATTCGCGAAAGTGGCGTTCGACAGATCCTACGACAACTTCCTGCCCGACAAGGGAAGAGTCTATCTGCTGACGGGGGATGCAATTATGAATATGGGCCAGGGGGAACAAACGGGGCGGTTCGTGCACCTGTGGGGTCCGATGGCGCCGCACATAAAAGACAACCTGCCCACGGTGGAGAGTGCGACCAGAATGATAACCTGGATGAGCAACGACTTCTTCTATGAAGACCGGCCATTTAAGTTCGAAGAGATGTTTGCCGATAAGAACCTTTTCGACGTGCTCGATTACGGGATGGTGCAAGGGGATGCGGCGGCACTGGACGAGGCGGACGCGATATTAGTGTCGAAAAGCGCAGCGAAGGCAATGTTCGGCAACGACGATCCGATAGGGAAAGTGATAATGGTGGATAAGGCCAATCCGGTGGTGGTGAGAGGCGTGTTCAAGGATATACCGGTGAACTCGACGCTACAGTTCGACGTGGTGCTGTCGATAAAGGCTCTGACGCAGGGAGGAATGTACGCAGACTCGTGGGATCAGAGCGACGCATACAGGACTTATGTGAAACTACGCGAAGGAGCTTCGGAGGAACAAGTTACGGAAGATATTCAGGCGCTGATGGAGGTCTCGCCGCTGGCAACGATCTTCGAGCGGCTAAAGATGAAATTCCGTCTGTGGGCTATAGACGATATTAAAGGCGGAGACAGCCCGACGCTACTGTTGGGGTTGGCGTTCCTGGTGCTCTTCATCGCAGCGATGAACTATGTGCTGGTTGCGATATCCTCACTGGAGAAGAGAACAAAGTCCATAGCGATGCAAAAGTGCAACGGAGCGACCACAGGCGGGATTTTTGGAGAATTTCTGATAGAGACGGCACTGCTGATAGTGCTTTCGCTGGCGTTGGCGCTGATGTTGCTGCTGGGATTCGACACACAGATACATATGCTTACCGGACAGGGAATGGAAGCGCTCTTTGCACCGGGACAGTGGCTGAAGATAGGAGCGGTAGTGCTGGGATTCTTCGTGCTGGCAGGAGTGATACCGGGAAGGATATTTTCGAGGATACCGGTAGCACACGCGTTCAAAACTATGAAAGCTGGAAAGAGATGGTGGAAACAGGCGCTGGTGATGGTGCAACTGATGTGTGCGACGTTCGTGGTGATCTTCCTGATATTAGTGGTGAGACAATACAACCTGATATCGGGACGGGATCTCGGATATGAACACGAAAACCTTGTGGGACTGGAGATCAGGGGAGTCGATGCGGTGGGATATGAACGAATCCGTGCGGGACTGAGCACGCTGCCGGTGGTAGAAGAGACGGCATTTACCGATATTTATCTGATTGACGGGCTGAGCGGAGAAAAGATAAAGTTCCCGAATTCGGAAGAGGTACTCTCATCGCGCAGGATCATTGCAGAACCGGGGCTGCTGAGTACGATCGGAGTGGAGATGGTGTATGGCGAAGATTTTCCTCAAGACGGATACAGACAGGAGCAGGTAATAGTGAACGAGACGTTGTTGAGAACGCTGGGGATAGAGCCGAGCACGGCGGTGGGGATGCGACTGGAAGGAGAGGAGGAGTTGGAGATAGTGGGTGTGGTGAAGGATTTCCACACGGGATGGAACCCGATGGGCCCGATAAATCCGCTCATAATCTTCTCGCCGGCGGATATTGTGGAAGAGGACGGAGAACCGATCTATCTGCATATGCGGCTGACCAAGCTGAATGCAGAAAATCTGGAGAGACTGAAAGTGGAGTTGGAGAAATTACTACCGAACCAAACGGTGGAGCTCCATCCCTACTCCGAATTTATTCGAGACAGCATCGGCAATGAGAGGATGGTAAGAAACGTGGTGATGATGGCGGCGGCGATAATTCTGGTGATCACTTTGACGGGGCTGGTGGGCTATCTGAACGATGAGGTGAGGCGGCGGAGGCGAGAGATAGCGATAAGAAAGATAAACGGAGCAACCGTAAGGCAGATAATCGAAATGGTAGCGGGAAGCCTGCTTGTGGTGGGAGCTGTGGCACTGGTGTCGGGGATGGCGGGAGCGTGGTTCGGAGGGGTGAAATTCCTGGAGAACTTTCCGATGAAAGTGACCCTCGGTGTAGGAGGAATGGTGGCGGGAGCGGCATTCGTGGCAACAGTGGTGCTGGCAACAGTGGTGGCCAGATCGTGGAAGGCGGCAAATGAAAATCCAAATAAAACTATAAAGTCGGAATAAGAAGGTGTTGATTAAAAATTTTGAAATTTTTCTGAAGTTCCTGGCGCGTAACAAGGTCTATTCGCTGGTGACGGTGACACTACAAGCGCTCAAAGCAGCGAGCGAGAATCCGATAAATGCAATTAAATCAGAATAAATGCAAATCTTTAATAAAATAAAACTATGTTAAAAATTGAAAATCTGAGCAAAAGCTTCCGTACGGAAGAGATCGAAACCATCGCGCTGGACGGCGTGTCGATGGAGGTAAAGGACGGAGAATTCGTCGCAATTATGGGCCCCTCGGGCTGCGGAAAATCTACACTGCTAAACATTCTGGGACTGCTGGACAACCCCACACACGGAAAGTACTATTTGCAAGAGGCCGAAGTGGGAACCCTCAAGGAGAAGGAGAGAACGATGTTCAGAAAGGGAAGGATAGGCTTTGTGTTCCAGAGCTTCAACCTGATAGACGAACTGAACGTGTTCGAAAATGTGGAATTGCCGCTGATCTATATGAAGATCAAAGCCTCGGAGAGAAAAAAGATGGTCGATGAGATTCTCAAAAGGATGGGGATCAGTCACCGTGCAAGCCACTTCCCGCAACAACTCAGCGGAGGGCAGCAACAAAGGGTAGCAATTGCAAGGGCCGTGGTGGCGAATCCGGGACTCATCCTGGCCGACGAACCTACGGGTAACCTCGACTCGAAGAACGGAGCCGAAGTGATGAACCTGCTGACGGAACTAAACGCCGAAGGAACGACCATAGTGATGGTGACACACTCGCCGCACGACGCATCGTTCGCACACAGAACCGTGAACCTGTTCGACGGAAAGATCGTGCCGGACGGGAAAGTAACGCTCTAAAGGAAGGGGTCAGAAGGTCGCCTGAGCGATGAAGTTGTAAAACCAACTGACCACGCCGACGACCAAAATCCCTGTCGTGCAGAGAACAAGGCTGACGCTGTTATAGGGGTCGGTGCGGAAACTACTTACCGCATCGGCCCCCGGTGCGTCTATGAACATAGCGCGGATGATGCGAAGGTAATAGTAGAGAGAGACGACGGTGTTGATAAGGGCGATAAGGACAAAAAGATAGTCCCCACCCTGAGCCGCGGCGGCGAAGATGAAAAATTTGGAGAAAAATCCACCCAGCGGCGGAATACCCGCCAGAGAAAACACAGCCAACATCATAACAAGGGCGAGACGGGGATTGGATTTATAGAGGCCTTTGTACGAAGCAATGTCGGTGCGACCGGACTGGTTTTCGACAGCGGCGATAACTCCGAAAGCAGCCAGATTGGAAAACAGATAGACGAAAACAAAGTAAAGCGTGGCGGTGAGTCCGGCGGAGGAACCGTGGAGAACGCCCAGAAGGATGTAACCGGCCTGAGAGATGGACGAATAGGCGAAGAAACGCTTGATGTCCCTCTGGCGGATGGCGAAAAGGTTGCCGACAACGATGGTGAGCACGGAAAGGCCCCAAAGCATCCAATGCCAAAGAACGGCCAAAGCACCGAAAACGTGATGCAAAACAAGCACGAGAGCGAAAACGGCAGCCGCCTTGGAGACGACGGAAAGGTAAGCAGTGGTGGCAGTGGGAGCGCCCTGGTAAACATCAGGAGCCCAACTGTGGAACGGAACAAGAGAGATCTTGAACCCAAGGCCGGAGAAGAAGAACACGAATCCAAGAACGGTCATCGGCTCGGCAGCGACCGCGGCGTTCATATCGGAAAAGTACATAGTCCCCATTGCGCCATAGAGGTAAGAAAGCCCGAACATCATAATGCCCGACGAAAGCGCCGTCATAAGGATGTACTTGGCGCCGGCCTCGGCGGAGTGCTCTTTGTATTTGTTGTACGCGGCCAGACAGGCGACAGGCAGAGAGGCGATCTCGATACCGAGGTAGAGCATCATAAAGTTACCCGCCGAAACCATAATGTACATACCTAACAGTGTGGCCAGCGTGATCACGTAAAACTCACCCTCGCGGATGGAGTTTTCCGGACGACGGAGCCATTCGCCGGCCTGAAGCATCACGACCAGAGTACCGATGTTAAGGATGGATTTCATCATCGAGGTGAGCGGAGAGGAGACGTACATCTCCCCGAAAGCGGTACCCTCGGGTGCGGGGAAGAAGCCCCAAACCATCTGAACCGTCATAAGAGCTATGGCCACGGGACGGAACCAACGCATAGCGCGAGTCTCGGCAGCCAAAATGTCGAACGCCAGCAGGAAAACGAAGATCGCCAGCAATCCCAACTCGGAGGGCATCATCAAAAAACCTGAAAAGTCCATAAGCGTCAGAAGATATTAAGGTTTTTGAGACTCTCGGAGATGATATGCCCAACACCGGAAGGCCAAACGCCGATCAGAACGATGCAGGCGATGAGGACAACGGCGGAAACACGCTCGTACCAACGTGCGTCGGAAAGTTCGAGATGACCAGGGTCGAGCACGGGGCCATAGAGGATCTTGCCGACGGTACGCAGGATATAAACCGCAGTGACGACGATGGAAGTGGTGGCGACGATGGTAAGGATGCGGCGAAGAAGGTCGGTGTGTTCCCACGAGCCTACGAAAATGGTCATCTCGGCAACGAAACCGCTAAGGCCCGGTAATCCCAATGAGGCGAAACCGGCGATAACATAGCAAACGGAAGCGAAGGGCATTACGCGCATAAGGCCGCCCATCTGGCGAATGTCGCGAGTGTGGGTGCGGGAATAGAAGACACCGATGAGCGAAAAGAACAGGGCCGTCATAAGACCGTGGGAGAGCATCTGCATAACCGCGCCCGTCATAGCCGTGGTGTTGAGCATAAGGATGGCGAAAAGCACAAGACCGCAGTGGCTGACGGAAGAGTAAGCGTTGATATACTTGAGGTCGGTCTGGACAACGGCGCCATAAGCTCCATAGACGACGCTGATACCGGTGAGAATAAGGAAAATCCAAGACAGTTCGTGGGCCGCGGCAGGCATAAGCGAAATAGCCACGCGGAAGCAGCCATAACCACCGAGTTTCATCAACACCCCGGCGTGGAGCATAGAAACAGAGGTCGGAGCGGCGGCGTGACCATCGGGCGACCAGGTGTGGAACGGGAAAAGAGCCCCCAAAACACCGAAACCGACGAACACAAGAGGGAAGATCCAATACTGGTGAGCCATCGGAATGGTGCCGACCAGATGGGTGATATTCATAGAAGTGGCGCCGGAAGTGAAATAGATGCCCAGGATGCCGGTGAGCAAGAGAGCCGAGCCGCCCATAAGCATAAGGGTGAGCTTCATTGCCGCATACTCCTTCTTACCGGTACCCCAAACGCCGATCAGAAGGAACATCGGGATGAGAGCGACCTCGTAGAAAAGGAACATTGTGAAAAGGTCGAGAGAGATGAAGTAACCGAAAACCCCGACAGCCAAAAGACAATACCAAACGAAAAAGTCACGCTCCATACTCCAAGCCGAAAAGACTCCGGTGAGAGCGACCACGGCGGAAAGAAGGATCATCAAAACCGAAATGCCATCGACTCCGACAGCATAGTGGATATTGAGCGGAGCATACCAAACAAAGTCCTGGGCGAGGAGCATTGCATCCGTGGAAAGAGCTCGTGCGACCAAGAACTTAACAGCAACGACGACCGAAGCAACCAAAAGAGCTCCGAAGCCGGCCACGACCACAGTGCGAACGAACCTCTGGTCGCGCGAAATGAAAAGCGCGAGCATAGTGAGGAGCGGTATGAGAACTAAAACCGTCAGCATAGCACAAAAACCAAAAGGGTGATCAGGAGCACCGAAAGAACGAACAAGATGGCATAGCTCTGAACCTTACCACCCTGAACAGGCTCGATGGTCTCGGAAACACGGACGGTACCGGAGCCGATGGCGTTCATCGCACCATCGACAATGTGGCGATCGAACCACGCAACGGGACGAGAGATGCCGCCAAAGATGATCCTACGGGTGACCCACAACCAAGCCTCGTCGATATAAAAGCGGTGAGAAGCGGCCTGCCCAAAACCAGCCCAGCGGGCGGCAAGACGGGCCGGAGCATCGCTCGGTTTAGCATAGAAGCGCCAAGCGACGACGATACCTATGACAGCGGCGACAACACCGGCAGAAGCAATGGCCCAGTCGATATGTACGGGAACGACAAAGCCGGTGACGCAAGTGAGGACGGCCAGAACGATAAGAGGGATGGTCATAATGGGAGGAGCCTCGTGAGGAGGACGGTCGTAGTGGTGAGCGCCCCAAAAGATGCGGAAATAGAGGCGGAACATATAGAAAGCGGTGAGGCCGGCAACCAAAAGAAGAACGCCGAACACGACGGGGTTGTGATGGAAGGCGGCGACCAAAATCTCGTCCTTACTGAAAAACCCGGAGAACGGAGGAATACCGGAGATTGAAAGACACGCGATAAGGAACGTGATGTGGGTGATGGGCATAAACTTGCGAAGACCGCCCATACGGGACATCTCGTTAGAGTGGACGGCGTGGATCACAGCACCGGCACCAAGGAACAACAGCGCCTTGAAGAATGCGTGCGTGAACAGGTGGAACGTGGAAGCCGCAACGTCCGCAACGCCGAGGGCAACCATCATATAAGCGATCTGAGAGATGGTGGAGAAAGCAAGGACGCGTTTGATGTCGGTCTGAGTAATCGCGATAACGGCGGCGAACAGAGCGGTGAATGCTCCTACATAAGTGATGAGAACGAGAACGTCGGGAGCGGCGAACTGGAATACTGGGAACATCCGCGCGATGAGATAAACTCCGGCGACAACCATAGTGGCAGCGTGGATGAGAGCCGAAACCGGAGTGGGACCCTCCATAGCGTCCGGCAACCAAATATGCAGCGGGAACATAGCCGACTTACCGGCGGCGCCCATAAAGATAAGAGCCATTGCCCAATTCGCCTGAGGGCCGACGGCGATAGCGGCGTTATCGGCGGTGAGAGCAGCAAAGTCGAACGTACCGGTATAAGACGAAAGAATGAGAATGCCGATCAAAAAGCCAAGATCGGCGAAGCGCGTGACGATGAAAGCCTTCTGAGATGCCTTGACGGCTGCCGGGCGGGTGTAATAGAACCCGATGAGAAGATAGGACGAAGCGCCTACGAGCTCCCAAAAAATGTACATCTGGAAAATGTTGGTCGCAACGACGAGCCCCAGCATCGAGAAGACGAACAAACCGAGCAGGCCGAAGTATCTGCCGAAGCCACGCTCGCCCTTCATATAGCCGATACTGAAAACAACGACCATCAGAGCAACAACGCCTACCACGGTAAGCATCATAACCGAAAGCGGATCGAGCAGGATGCCCAAATCAATATGCAATGTGTCGTTAAAGCGCAACCACTCCATAATATGCCCCCCTTCAGTGCTTAAGTTTGTCAATGTGGCGAACGTCGATATTGCCGGCAACGCGATAGATGTTGATGATAATGGCGATGGCAACGGCGGTCTCGGCAGCGGAAATGGCGATACCGAACAGAGAGAAGAACATACCTTCGAGGTGGTCCGGATAGAGATAGCGGTTAAAGACGCTGAAGTTGATCTCTACCGAGTTGAGGATAAGCTCGATGGAGATGAGAACCGCGAGAAGGTTCTTACGGGCAATGAATCCGTACACCCCGACGAAAAACATAATCGAGGAGACGATCAGATAGTGGCTCATCGGTATCATCGCTTGCGTGCTATTAAAATCCCACCCAACATACACGCCAGCAAAAGAATGCTGAGCGCCTCGAAAGAGAGGAGATATTCATACTTGTCGGTACCCATAAGAGCGTGACCGATTCGACTCACAGGGATCTGCTGGTCGCCCGCGATGGTGGGGTTGTCCGAATAGAGAAACTTGTGCTTAAGAGTAACCCAAGTGGTGATACCGATGCCGGCCACAACCGTCACAATGCCCCAAACCATCCTCTGGCGGTCGTGAGCCTCAGTGCGGTCGCCGCGGGAAGAGGTGAGAAGGATGGCGAAGATGAAAAGAATCAAAATACCACCGGCATAAACAGACAATTGGACAACGGCCAAAAAATGATAGTTGAGCAGAAGGTAAAGACCGGCGGTAGAAATGAGAACGAGCAACAGGAACGTAGCCGCCCGAAGCATCCTGCGCGAGGTGACGGCCAGAACCGACGAAACGACGATCACAGCCGCGAGGATATAAAAGACTATGAGGGTTCCAATCATTCGGACGCTGTTTTTAGGGATGAACCGGGGCGGTTAAGCTGCTTGACGAGCGGCCCTTTGGTGAAGGTCGAGTGCTCGAAAGAGTTGGTGAACTCGATGGCCCGCTGGGGGCAGGTCTGAGTACAAAGAGCGCAAAAAGTGCAACTGCCGATATCATAGAGGTGGCGGTCGAGAATCCTGGGGGCGGAGCTGGTCACCCTGATGGTGCCGTTGGGGCAGTTCATCTGGCAAATGCCGCAAGCGGTGCAGCGATGCTGGTTATTCTCGTCGTGAGGCATAATGAGCTCTGCCCGGAAGCGTTCGAAATAGATGTGCTTACCGCGGTTTTCCGGATACTGCTCGGTGACCTTAGGCCGAAGAAAATTGAGCATAGTGATATATAACCCCTGGGCAAGATGCCAAAGGCTGGAAACGAGGCGGAGTATGTAATTCTGTCTCACCATATCACAACGACGGCCATCAAAAGCAGATTAACAAGGCATATGGGCATTAAAACCTTCCATTCGAGGCTAAGGAGCTGGTCGATACGAAGGCGCGGGAAAGTCCAGCGGATCCAAAGAGCGAGGAAGACGCAAAAAAACGTCTTACCGAGGAACCAAACGATGCCGGGGATGAAGTCCATAACGGCGTTGAACCCATCGAGGCCAGGGATGTGCAGAGGCTGCCAACCCCCAAGGAACATTGTGGAGGCAACGGCGGCGACGATGAACATATTGAGGTACTCGGCAAGGTAAAAAAAACCGAATTGGATACCCGAATATTCGGTGTGATAACCCGACGTGAGCTCCGATTCGGCTTCGGGCATATCGAACGGGCCACGGTTGGTCTCGGCGTGACCGGAAATCAAATAACACAAAAATGCGATGCAAGCCGGAACGTGACCCCGGAAGATGAACCAAAGGTCGGACTGCTGTTCGACGATTTCGGAGAGTTGCATAGTACCCGACAATACGACGATGGTCATAAGCGAGAGGCCGGAAGAGATCTCGTAGCTGATCAGCTGAGCGCCGGAACGCATAGCACCGATCATAGAATACTTACTGTTACTCGACCAACCGGCAAGCAGGATACCCACAACGCCAAGCGACGAAACGGCCAAAACGTAGAAAATACCGACATTGAAGTCAATGGCCTGAACCCCGCGAGCAAACGGCAGAGCCGCGAACGTACAAATAGAACCGATGATGACGAAAAACGACGCCATACGGAAAAGAACGTGGTCGGCCTTGTCGATGTGAACCAACTCTTTGAGAAGTATCTTGACCATATCGGCAACCGACTGGAACACCCCCCAGGGACCAACGCGGTTAGGCCCGATGCGGCACTGGAAAAATCCGCAAACCTTACGCTCGACATAAATGAGAATGAGCGCCAACACCGCATAAGCAACCAGGATGGCAACGCCCAAAAGGATATATTGAAGGAAGATGTTCATCGGTCGATACACGGAATTACATAATCCAACGAACCACCGAGCATAATGAGATCGGCAACTTTATTCTCAGGAGCGATCTGTTTGAGCGCCCCGACCAGAACCATAGACGGAGAACGGAACTTAACACGATAGGGAGTCTTGTCTCCCTTGGAGGTGATGTGGATGCCGAACTGGCCGCGAGCATTCTCGACCCTCTGGAAGAAATCCCCCTCAGGAAGACGGACGACGGCTTTGGTCTTTTCGGCATAAGAGCCATCGGGAATGTTGTCGATGAGCTGCTCGATGATATGAAGCGAGGATTCGATCTCTTCGAGGCGGATGATGTAACGGTCGAAAGTCTCGCCGCCGGTACGAATCTTTTGTTTGAACTCTACCTGGCCGTAAGCGGCATAAGGTGCCACCTCGCGCAGATCATTGACCCAACCCGAAGCCCTGCCCGCCGGACCGGTAACTCCAAGGGAGATAGCCTTTTCGAGAGAGAGTTTACCTACACCGTGCATTCTGCCGCGGGCAATGGGGTTGCCGGTGAAAAGAAGGTGGTGCTCGCGAAGCATCTTGCGCATATAAGGGATGAATTCCCGGACGCGGCGCTGGAAATTGGGATGGATGTCGGAAGCGAGACCGCCGATGACCGAGTAATTGACCATAAGGCGCCCACCGGCGGTCTCCTCGAAAATGTCCATAATCTTTTCACGATCGCGCATAGCATAGATGAACGCCGTAACGGCACCCATATCCATACACATAGACCCCCAACCGAGAAGGTGAGAAGCGATGCGGGTCAATTCGTCGAAAATAGTGCGAACGACTACCGCGCGAGGCGGCGCTTCCGTTTGAAGCGCCTGCTCGCAAGCCAGGCAAAATCCGTGACGGTCGATGGCGCCGGAAAGATAATCGAGACGATCGGTGAGGTGGAGGATCTGGGGATAAGTGTAGCTCTCGCACATCTTTTCGACGCCGCGATGGATATAACCGAAGTGGGGATCGACCCTGCGAACGATCTCCCCGTCGAGCGAAACGCGAAGGTGCAACACGCCGTGCATAGCCGGATGCTGAGGGCCGAAATTTACAACATATTTGTCGCCGGCGAAGAGGCCCTCACCGTCCATTTCCCGGAAAGTTTCGTCGGTATGCGGAACGTGGTTCACAGAAGGGTCGTAATCCTTCCGAAGCGGGAAGCCGACCCAATCGCCCCGAAGGAAAAGGCGACGAAGGTCGGGATTACCGGAAAAAGTGATGCCGAAAAAGTCGTGAACCTCGCGCTCATAAACCTGAGCAACATCCCAAAGAGAGGAAACGGAGGGAAGAGAGGGGTTTTCGCGTCCTCCCTCGGCCACGGCTTTGACCGAGATAGTGTCGGCCACATCGTAGCTGCGAGCAAGGTAATAGATAACCCCAAGACCCTCATCGGGACCCCAATCCATACCTACGATGTCGATCAGAAAATCATACCCCGCGGTGCGAAGCTGTTCGAGCTGTGTCATAGCTTTGGCTGGTCGGGGAGTTTAAACAAGTTCTGCACCTTGATCTTGCGTTCGAGCTGCATCATACCATACAATATAGCGTCGGGCCGAGGAGGGCAACCGGGAACGAAAACATCGACGGGGATGATCTCCTCAACGCCCTGAACGACGTGGTAAGAGCTCTTGAAAGGCCCGCCACCGATAGCACAACTACCGATCGCCATAACGTACTTGGGTTCGGCCATCTGGTCGTAAAGGCGCTTGAGAACGGGAGCCATCTTGTGGACAACGGTACCGAAGACCATAATCACATCGGCCTGACGAGGACTGTTACGATAAACCTCCCAACCGAAGCGAGAGAAGTCGTACCGGGCGGCGCTCATACTCATAAACTCGATACCGCAACAACTGGTGGCAAAAGTCAGAGGCCAAACGGAATTGGAACGCCCCCAATTGATGAGGTCGCTAAAGGAGGTGAGGATGACGTTAGTGCCGTTCTGTTGAAGTTCGGCCACGTATTTTTCGAGGTACTCGTTGTCGTTGAACTCCTCGTAAGGGATATTCTTGATCTTTGTACGCCTGCTTATTTCCATTTCAAAGCCCCTTTCCGCCAAGCATAGGCAAGCCCCAATGCAAGGACAATAAGAAAAAACGCAACACCGAACAATCCACCGGGACCCATCTCGCGCATAGAAACAGCCCAAGGGAACAACATTACGGTCTCGACGTCGAAGACCAAATAGAGAATGGCAAAAAGGTAGTACCCGACGCGAAACTGCATCCAAGAGGTGCCGCGAGTAGGAATACCGCACTCGTAAACTTCGCCCTTGAGGGGATTGTACGATCGCGGAGCCAGCCAAAGAGCGATCAGAAGAGCCGCGCCGACCAAGACTACGGCGGTGATCAGAACAACTAAAAGCGCGGCAGAATTTGTCATAGAGAAAATAACAAAAACAATAAGTTGCAAAGGTAAGAAAAAATGTTCAGGTATTCGTATATTTGCAGAGTAAACATTTAACACTATCGCGATATGAAAAAAGCATTGTGGGTTATTACAAATACGAACCGAGTCTATGAGCAAAATGTGTGAAAGTTGCGGGATGCCGATGAAAAACGACCCGCAGGGCGGCGGAACAAACGCCGACGGAACCAGAAATCCGAATTATTGCAGCTACTGCTACGCCGATGGCAAGTTCACCTTCGAGGGCACGCTACCGGAGTTTAGGGATTGGTGTTACAAGGGAATGGTCGAGGGCGGTATGTCCCGATTCACGGCGTGGGCATATTCCTGGGGTGGGTACCTTGCAGGTCTGACGGGTGGCCTGCCGAGATGGAAAAAGCAATGACCACTACCGGTTATTGGCGGAGAGACAGGGATTCGAACCCTGGGTACCCGCGAGGGTACAACGGTTTTCGAGACCGCCCCGATCGACCACTCCGGCATCTCTCCAAAAAATGGGTCGTCGAAGCGGCAAAGGTAAGCAACTTTTTCTGAATTACAGCGACCCAACCGGGATTTTTGCGAGAACAGCGCTACGTTGATCGGAAGGCTCCTGAAGAGTACAAGCAACGAACAGGAAACCATCCTGCTCGACGGCACAAGGGTAAAACCACTTGGAGCCCCTATCGAAAGCAGGTTCGACCCCATCGAAAAGTTTATACACCTTACTGTATTGTGATTCGCCGGGAGCGGTGAACGCAACGACGAGCAGGGAGCGCTCGAAGTAGCCCCGGTCTTCGTTATAAATAAGATAGCGCCTGCCATCGGAAAGGGTACCGGCAAAGAGTTTGGAATTGCCTACCGACATCGGAGCGAAGTGCTGTGGGGAAGACCACGTGCGGCCGAAATCATCGCTGGAAAAGACCCACGCAGGTCCGGTGTCGTTACGGACAAAAGCAAAGACCCGGTTGCCATCGACACGAAGAGTGGTTTCCGGACAGCGAATTCGAGGAGAAGCAGGATTCAAAGGATCGAACAGCAGAACAGGTTCCCACTCGGCGGAAATATCGTCTCCCTGAGAGAGGAGCACAGCCGGAAATGCCGGTGTGGAATTCTTCATCGGCATCCAGGCGGGCGAGATATAGCGGGAAGTGGACGAAACCCCGGTGGGATCGTCCGGCAGGCGAATGGGAGGAGTATTACAAATGAATCCGTGCTGGATCTGGCCGACGCGAGACCAGGTGTCGCCCTCGCCTTTGCGGAAAAGATGAACAGAGGAGGTCATATTCTTACCCGTCATCTCGGTGATGGTGGCGTGAAGATATCCATCGTGAATGAAAAGGTTGGCGGGGACGAAGTGCTCCTCGGCAGAGTCGATCTTACCGACTATGGAGAAAGGTTCGCTCCACGTTTTGCCGTCGTCGTCGCTGTGGCGCCCACGGATAAGAGATGAACCGCAAATCTCGGCATCGGTAGAGTTGTACCACGCAATGTATATCCTGCCCTCGTGAGCCGCGATGGTGACGTCGTGAAGAAATGGGAGAATATCGGTACGGCCGTCGTGGGCGAGGATGTGCTCGATGCCGTCGGGATAGCACATCTGATCCTGTGAGGGATAAGGAGTGTCGAGATGCCAAAGGGGCAGGGAGGCCGGTATCATCGAGACGGTTGTCATATCTTGGGGAACGGCAGGCCCTCGCCGATAGAGTCCCATACGGCCTGATGGGTGCGATGAGCGTTCTTACGCCAGTTACGGGTGACGGTCTTAGCGGTCTGCACATCGGGCACGATAAGATTGACCTTCATCAGAATAGCCGGCCCGCGGCGAATGGAGAGAAATAAAGGAACAACACCCGTGGATGATTCGGTGTATTGAGCAATGTAGTCGCGCTCAGCCTCGAACTGCTGCTTAAGGTTATCCAGAACAGGGTCGATAGAGGTGTGACCTGCAGGAGGCCCGACGGAAGTGAGTTTATAGATAAGTCCATCTGCCGAAACACTCTGACCAAGGAGCCCCTCTTCGACCATCGAGGATAGCTCGCCACCCAGATCGAAAGGCTCCGAAAGGCCCGACTCGAAAAGCGCGCGTTCCAGCTGGTCGGGGGTCATAGAGCCGATACGGGACAGGGAGTGGAGGATCAAGGAGCGACGCTGTGAAGAGCAGGGCCCCAAAGCGGCTCCAAAAACTCCACCGACTCCAGCCACTGCCCTACCCAATCCCGTCACTGCCAAAGCAACCCCACCCGCTAACGCCCCAAGGCCTTTCAAGAAAAACCGCCTGTCCATAACCTTCGGAGCCCTCACCCCCATAACTTTCGGCCCCTTCATTAGAATCTGTTGCCCAAAGTGAGGGTGATCATATGGTGGTTGCGATGGGGAGTGTATTCGCGGGAAATGTCCTGACCGCCCACGACGTCGTACTGCGAGGCGATCCATTCACCGTCGTCGTAGAAGAAGAAGTCGTAATTAGTCCACTTGGTGCGGTTGTAGACGTAGGCAAGGTCTAAGTAACCATTCCTACCGATGTTGAACCCAAGGCCTGCCGTGAGTGAGTAACCGCTGCGGGGAGCAGGATTGTTGGTGACAAAGCTGTTGTCGCGCATAAAGTCCATCATATAAGAGCCGCCAAGGCGCACGGAAAAGACGTCGCCTGCGTGCTCCAAACCGACGCGGAAAGTCTGTCCGGGCTTGTAGAATCGCTGAGAATCGGCCTTGGAGTCCTCCACCTCGTCGAAATATTCGCTACGGGTACGCATCTTATCGTACCACGCAACCTCATAGTCCACAGCAATGATGGCGCGGTCGGCAATCACAGCCGAAATACCGGCAAGAAGACGAGGAGCGGTGTTGAAGCGCTGTTCGTCCACAAGGGGATCGTCCGTGTTGGCACTGACATTACCCGCACCCATAACGCCGCGATAGCTCTTGTCGATCGTATAATAAGTGGGAAGATGGAAAGCGACTCCGAGACGAAGAGCGGGCACGGGACGAACAACGGCGCCGAACTTGGCCGTCAAACCTGCACCCGAAATGCGAGTGGTCTGGTCGAACCACATATCGGAGAACCGGGCGCCCTGATAGTAATATTCTTCATAAGAAGTCTCTTCCTTGTAGTTGATCTCTGTGACGCCGAGAGTGGCTCCAAGATAAAGTTTGTTGGACACATTAGCCCCCAGCGCGAAGCTGTATTCATAGATACCGCCACGAGTGACTGCGCCGAAATAGCTGTCGGAAGGTGTGCTGCCATCGAACCCCACATAGCCGCCGTGACCGTCTCTGCCGACCAGGCCGGTCTGATAACCAAGGATGGCGGACCATTCGTCGAGGCGGAAGTAATTATTGTAGAACGGATCCTTTGAAGGTTCCAGGTCTTCGTATCCCACAACACCCTCGCCGGCGATGAGATTGAGCTGGTTTTGGAACATCTGAACGATCGAAGCATCCTCGCCGGTGGTGTTCACTATGGTGCGGGAGTTGAAGTTTGCAGCGCGGTTATAGCTGAACCCGATCGTGAGACTGGTCAGGCCGCTGGACGAGCGCAAAACATTGTATGCCGCACCGAGGTTATTGAGGCCGAACGTGGTTCTGTTACCACCCTGCGACAACGCTCCGGGGCTCATAAACTCAGAGGAAGTGCGCATCTTGTCGATGGAAAGAGCCGATGTGATACCCCAGTCGGAACTCTGGTACATACCCAAGCCCGCAGGATTGATGTTGATCGACGAGAGGTCGGCACCCAGAGATGTGAACGCACCGCCCATCGACGCCGAACGCGACGTACCGTAAATATAATCGGGCTGGGAGAACAAAAGCATACGACCGGAGTCCCAATAAGGAGCCGTGATCACCCGTCCCGAAACAACCACATCCTGTGCAACTGCCGCTCCAAGCCCCGCAAGGAGTGCAACTGCTATGAGTAAGATCTTTTTCATAATCGTACTGTTTTTATCTATCTGCTACGACCTGCACTCGATGACGAACTGCGGCCCGCGCTACTGCTGCCCGATGAGCTGCCGCCCGAACTGCGGCCGGCGGAACTCGAAGAACCCGAATACGAGCCGGACGAGTTGCTGCGACCTGCCGAAGAACTCGAACCAACGCTCGATGAACTACGACCGACACTCGACGATGAACTACTGCGGCCCGCGCTACTGCTCCTGCCGGCGCTCGAAGAACCTACGCCGGACGAAGGACGAGAACTGCTACTGGAAGAGGGGCGGTTGATGCCCGACGAAGAAGAGGTACGGCCGGAAGAAGACGAACTTACACCCGAAGAAGAGCGACCGCTGGCGGAAGAATTACGCCCGACACTGTAAGAGGGGCCATAGGAGGAAGAACCGGTGGCATAGTCGCGAGATCTGTTACGGTCGGACGTGCGATAACCGTTGGTGTATGTGCGGTTCGTGTTACGGTAATTTACGCGACGATAATCGGAGTAATCCCAATAGTGATTGTGGTGATAACCGGGATAGTACCAGGGGCCGTGGTAACCCCAACCCCAATCCCAGGGATCGTAATACCAGGGATTATGCCAGTTCCAACCCCAATTCCAAGAGTAGTAGGGCCGGTGCCAAGAGTTGTAATACCACGGAGAAGCGTACCACGAACTACTGGTCCACGGATCTATATAAACATAGACATAAGATCCGGCAGGACGGGAATAGTAATCGTAAGTGTCGAACATAGTGAGCTGACGCTGGTACTTGCTCTCATACTCATACTCCGGAATGGTCAGTTCGGCAGAAGCCAAACCATCCTGCTGGTAGGCATCCTGAGCGCGAGCAGCCTCGATCTCGGCCAACAAAGCTTCGTATTTAGCCTTACGGGCAAGAGCCTCCTGCTGAGCAAGCTCGGCCTCCGCAGCCTCCAGACGGGCAAGTTCCGTCCGGTTGTGGACACCATAGAGATCGCGTGACGAGGCAACCTGGCTCGAAGACCAGCAACCCGATACAAGCAGGGCCAGAGCGACTCCCGTCACTGCCATACCCCCTCTAAAAATCCTTAAACTCTTCATAGCTTTAGTCTTTAGGTATTACAAATATAGGAAAAAAACGTATCTTTGGCCTCTAAAAACGGTTAAAACGGAAAAATCGTATGGCGAAAGAACTCAAAGACCTTGCCAATCGGGAGGAGAACTACTCAGCGTGGTATAACGATCTGGTAGTCAAAGCAGGCCTGGCCGAATATTCGGCAGTGCGCGGATGTATGGTGATAAAGCCATACGGCTATGCAATATGGGAGAATATGCACGCGGCATTGGACGCAATGTTCAAAGAGACAGGGCACGAAAACGCCTACTTCCCGCTCTTTATCCCGAAATCATTTTTCAGCAAAGAAGCCAGCCACGTCGAAGGATTTGCAAAGGAGTGCGCCGTGGTGACGCACTACAGGCTGATGAACGACCCGGACGGAAACGGAGTCGTGGTCGATCCGGACGCAAAGCTGGAAGAGGAACTGATAGTGAGGCCGACCTCGGAAACCATAATCTGGAACACATACAAGGGCTGGATACAGTCCTACAGAGACCTGCCTATTTTGGTAAACCAGTGGGCCAACGTGGTGCGCTGGGAGATGCGTACGAGGCTTTTCCTGAGGACGGCGGAGTTTCTGTGGCAGGAGGGCCACACCGCCCACGAAACAAGAGAAGAGGCGCTGGAAGAGACGGCGAGAATGATCGGGGTTTATCGCAAATTCGCCGAACAGTGGATGGGAGTGCCGGTAATCGTGGGTCACAAAACCGAGAACGAACGATTCGCCGGGGCCGAAGACACGATGACCATAGAAGCCTTGATGCAAGACGGAAAAGCCTTGCAGAGCGGAACCTCGCACTTTCTGGGGCAAAACTTCGCCAAGGCATTCGACGTACAGTTCACCAACAGGGAAAATGCGCTGGATTACGTTTGGGCGACATCGTGGGGAGTTTCGACAAGGCTGATAGGGGCGCTGATTATGGCTCATTCGGACAACAACGGGTTGGTGTTACCACCGAAACTGGCGCCGATACACGTGGTGCTGATTCCCATATATAAGGGTGAGGAGGAGTATGCTGCGGCCGTTGCGCGTCTCGGTGAGATCGCTGCCGAGTTGAGGGCCCGTGGGTTGAAGGTAAAGATCGACGACAGGGACAATGTGCGGAGCGGATTCAAGTTCGCCGAATATGAACTGAAAGGGGTGCCGGTGCGTCTGGCATTGGGGCCGAGAGATCTGGCCGCGGGAACGATAGAGCTGGCGCGACGAGACACGCTGACCAAAGAGACAGTACCGCAACAGGGGCTGGCTTCGAGGATTGCCGACCTGATGGATGAGATTCAGAATTCGATTTTCGACAAAGCACTGAAATATCGCGACGAGCACATAACGAAGGTGGACACCTGGGACGAATTCGTGAAAGTGTTGGACGAAAAGGGAGGATTCGTATCGGCACACTGGGATGGAACCGTTGCAACGGAAGTCGCAATCAAAGAGGCGACCAAAGCTACGATCAGATGTATCCCGCTGGACGCCGAGGATGAAGAGGGAAAGTGCGTGTTCACCGGCAATCCGTCACATCGCCGCGTACTGTTCGCGAGGAGTTATTAACTTTTCGTCCTGCTTGAACTGGAAACGAAATACCACACTTTTTCTCACCAGCCAAACCCTCTCGTTACTGGGCACGATGATCGTCCAGTATGCCATTATGTGGCATCTGGTAATCGAAACAGGGTCGGGAGTGATGATGACGCTCTATGTCGTCGTGGGGCTGTTGCCCACTTTTGTGAGCTCTATCTTCGGCGGAGTACTGGCCGATCGTTATAACAAAAAACTGCTCATCAACCTATCCGACGGAGGCATTGGTCTTGTCAGTCTGCTGTTCGCGATCTTTCTGTTTGCGGGTCACGACAGTATAGCGCTACTACTGGTGGCGGCAGGGCTAAGGGCGCTGGGACAGGGAGTGCAGCAACCCACGGTGGGTTCGCTCTTCCCGCTGATCGTTCCGGAAGAGAAGTTGATGAAGGTCAATGGTCTGAACAGCAGTTTGCAGCCGATGATCTATATCGCCTCGCCCATTATCTCCGCCTCGCTTATGGGGGCGGTGCCGTTGGGTGTACTTTTTCTGGTCGATGTGGGAACGGCATTGGCAGCCATCTCGATTCTCCAATTTCTGGTCAAGGTTCCCCCCACTCCCGGAGCAAAACCTGCCGCAGAAAGAAACTCTTATTTCAAAGATCTGGTCGAAGGGTTGAGGTATATACGTTCACAGCGTTATCTTCTGTTGCTTATAGTCCTGGCCACGCTATTCGCCCTCGCCATCTCTCCGGCGGCGTGTCTGTCGCCACTGCAGGTGACGCGCAACTGGGGCCCGGAATTGTGGCGACTGACGGCGATCGAGATCGTTTGGGCGGGCGGAATGGTGATAGGAGGGATTTTCGTTAGCGTGTGGAGCTTCCGCAACCGGACTACTTCGATCGGCATCAGCTCTGTCGTTCTGGGGATAATGATAGGAATGCTCGGCGTGCTGAACGATTTCGGCCCCTATCTGGCGTGTATGGCCGTCGGAGGAATAGTTCAGATATATTCGCAGGCTCCGAGTATGACCCTGTTACAGGAGAAGGTCGCACCGGAGTTTCTGGGACGCGTGATGTCGGTCTTCACGATGATCGGCTCGCTGGCAATGCCGGTCGGGATTATGTTTCTGGGCCCTTTGGCCGACGTGGTCGATATAAACCATATCGTGCTCGGAACGGGCGTTATGATCGTCATCTTGGGCGTGCTCTACCTGTCGAGTCGCACTTTGCGAAAGGCGGGCACTCCTTAGGCTTTCTTCCAAACTTTTTCGAGCGCATCGGCGGCGGCATCCCAACTGAAGCGACGCTTCTCGGAGGGGAAGTTGGCACGAAGAACAGCGAGGGAACTGGGTGTGGAAGCGTCTTTGGCCGGGGCAAGAGCCTTGTCGATGGCGGCGGCAATGCTTTCAGCGGTGGGAGAGGCTACGTAACCGGTGACGCCATCGCGAACGATCTCAGGCAGCCCGCCAACATCGGTGACAACCATCGGGAGATCGAAATGGAAAGCGATCTGGGTCACACCGCTCTGGGTGGCCGTTCTATAAGGAAGAACAAGCAAATCCGCAACTGAAAACCAAAGGGGTACCTCGGAATCGGGAACGAAGCGGTCCTGGATAATCACGTCTTCTGTGAGACCGAGAGTCTCGACGATAGCCCGGTATTTGGAAATATCGTCATAAAACTCGCCGGCGATGAGAAGCTTACGTGGGGAGGCGGTTTTGGAGCCTTTGATGATTTGGGCCCACGCTTCGAGGAGGAGATCGAGCCCTTTATAGGCCCTGACGAGGCCGAAAAACATCACATATTGTGCCGCAGTGTCAAGAGTGCCTGGAGCAAGGTCAAGTTTCTCCTCTAACTTTTCAGCTGCCTGCTTGCGGGGAACAGGAGCGCCGAAATGGTCGAACATCGGGTGAGGAGAATAGATGTGAGGCTTAGTGGTGTCGAACTCGGCGAGCTCTCTGCCTACCTGCTCGGACATATAAACGAAACCATCCATCGAACCGACAAAATAACGGGTCAGCGGGCCGTCGAACCAGCGGCGCTCGTGAGGGATGATGTTGTCGAGCTGGACGATGAAGCGCGGGGTGGCACTGTGCGAAGTATCGGCGGTGGGTTTGCGTTTTTTGCGGCGGGCGACACGAGCGATAGTACCGAAACAGGGAGCCATAAACGGCGTCCAATACTTAAGTATCACGGCATCGGGAGCTTCGCGACGGATCAGACGTCCCACGCCGATCCAGTTGAAGGGGTTTATGGTGTTAATGCGGCGCTCGATGATCGGAGCTCCCGGCTCGCCGAGCCACGCGGGCGGAGGACCGTCGCGAAACTGGCTCTTACCGGGGAACAGCACACGAGGATACTGGACGCGAAAAGTGAGCACACTAACATCTGCACCCCGCGCAGAAAACACCCGTGCGAGGGTCTCGATGATCGTTGCAATGCCACCGCGATAAGGCCACGCGGGGCCCAAAAAAATTATTTTCTGCCGCCCCACAGCCGCCCGTGTCAGTGTGATGCCGCGCCAACGGGAACGCGCAAAGTCCCGTCGTCATTTGCGGCAACGTTGTCGCGCCAACGCTGGTCGTAACCCGGAAAGTCGGGCATTTCGGGAATAGGCGCACCGGTGTCATTGCCGTTATCGAGGAAGCCCTCGCCACCGAAACCACCTTCGCCACGCTCTTTCTTAACGTTGCCGTCGATGTATTTGACAAGGAGATATTTGTCGAGAGCACTCCACTTTTCAAAGATCTTCTGGGCGGTGGAGACGGAGTATTCGGTGAGGTAATCGACAGTGGCAGTGTGTTTCTTGTCGTGCAGCTTCACGGCCATCCGGTCGATCTGGTCAATCTCGGCCAAACGGGCGTTCTCCCACTCGTCGATAACGGGACGGATATCGCCGGCAATGGCGTCATAACGAAGGTAAGCAAAGTTGGTGACGCGATTTGTGAGCCAGAACATCGAAGAGTCGGAGTACTCAAGCATAGAACCATTACGCTCGTCGAAGCACCAGGGAACCTCGGTCGAGGAGGTGTAAATCGGGGTCAGGGGCGAAGTGGCCGCATCATCCGTACCGAACCAAAGAATACCTCTCACGCAAGGTGAAAACCAGCCGCGAGATTGACCGACAAACCAGAAGCCGGTCTGTTGGGTAGCGGTGGCGCGCTCGCTGAGGTAGAGTGTCTCGGCGTCTTCGGCGCTTTGATTTCCGCCTCGGTGGGCATTCCCACTCCACTCCATTGGACGCCAACGATAAGGCAAATTGTGGCCGCCGGCGCCGATGTCGCGGGTCATATCCATCGGAGTACCCTCGTAGTGGTCGCGCATAAAATCGAATACCTGCTTGGGAGAGATCTTCTCGGAAGGCTTGACCCACAGAGGCATACGGTTCGTCAGGTCGTAACCCATAGCATAGTCGGTGTAAGCGTCCATACCCGGAGCAACGGCGCGGAAGAACGACCAAACGCGAGCCTCGCAACCACGAGCGCCACTGAAATCGAGCGGTGCATAAGTATCAGAGAAGCTGAAATCGTCGTCAGAACCGGAATAGAAACCCATCTCGCGAGCGAAAGTGATCACGTCGGGAGAGAAAAGGCAAGTTTCGGGGTCGTCCTTTGGGAATTGGGTGATGCGAGCGTGGTTGGCGTGAGCACAAACATAGCCATCCGGAATAAGGCGGGCAACCCAAACGATACCTTTACCGTGGGCCCCCTTGCTGATGAGCTCCATAATCCAAGCTTCCTTACCGTCGGCAATAGAGAACGACTCGCCGCTCGAAGCATAGCCGTGGGCGGCAGTGAGGTCGGCTATAACACGAATGGCTTCGCGGGCGGTCTTAGCGCGCTGAAGGGCGATGTAAATCAGTGAACCGTAGTCCATAATACCATTGGGAGCAGAAAGTTCTTCGCGCCCGCCATAAGTTGTTTCGCCTATAACAAGGCCGAACTCGTTCATATTACCTATGGTGGAATATGTGACGGCAGCCTGAGGAATCTCGCCAAGGAATTTGCCGGTGTCCCACTCCGTAACGCGCATCATAGTGCCCTTGGGATAGTTCTTGCGGGGGGCGTTATACTTATAGAGGGCGCCGTAAAGCTGGTGAGAGTCAGCTGCATAGCTAACCATAGTAGAGCCATCGGTGGAGGCGCCGGCGGTGATGATGAAGTTGGTGCAGGCCCAAATGTCGCCCGCAAACAGAAGCGCAGCGCAGAGAAGAAACAGTCTTTTCATAAGTCACAGGTTATTTTTACAAAGATAAAGATTATTTTTGAACTATGAATATTGCTCAAAATTTGCAGCGGGTGCGGGAAGAACTGCCCGAAAGAGCGACTCTGGTAGCGGTCTCAAAGACCCATCCGGTGGACAGGTTGATGGAGGCGTACGAAGCCGGGCAGCGAATTTTCGGCGAAAACAGGCCGCAGGAGATGGCGGCGAAACGGGACGCTATGGAAGTGGCTTTGGCCGAGGCGGGCCTGAAGGACGATGTGCGATGGCACCAGATCGGGCACCTGCAAACAAACAAAGTGAAGATGATAGTGCCGTTCGTGGAGATGATTCACTCGGTGGACTCGGCGCGGCTGGCAAGAGAGATATCCAAGCAGGCGATTGCGCTGGGGCGGGTGATAGACGTGTTACTGGAGATAAGGATAGCAAAGGAGGCGACCAAGGAGGGTTGGGGGTTCCCAGAATTGGAAGAGTGGCTGGAGAGCGGGGAGTTTCGGGAACTGGAAGTAAACTCGTTGGGCAGCACGGGTGGCCTAAGGTTTCGCGGGGTGATGGGGGTGGCGACGTTTGTCGGAGAAGATCCTTCAGGCGCAGGAGAGGAGTTGGTGAGGAGTGAGTTTCAGGTGCTTACCAGTATGCACGCTGCTCTACGAGAGAGGTTTTTCGACGACAGATTCGACACTGTTTCGATGGGAATGAGCTCCGATTATCGTTTGGCGGTGGAGTGTGGAGCCACGATGGTACGGCTGGGTAGTGTGATCTTCGGGGAGCGGCCAGTGGCAAGTGTGAATAAATAGGCAGGAGTTGGGGGGAAGAGTCTTCGCGATCGAGGTCGCGGGGAGAGAGCCCTTACAAATTCAGTAGTCCACTGAATCGGAACGCCGACGGCGATTTTAAGCTACGCAGAAGAGTCAGTTATAGGCAAGGAAGCCATTCGGTGGGCTGTTTTTCGGCCCTCAGAAGAAAAAAGCGACTACTATCGAACCAGCTGCAGGTTACCGTTTAAATACCACTGGTGCAGTTACGAATCAGGGCACCTACGGTAATGGCTGGTCTTCTACGGCGTACAGTAGTTCCAACGGGCACTACCTGCGTATCGACGATACCGCAGTGCACCCCGCGAGGAACGCTAACTACTCCAACGGCTATGCGGTGCGTTGTGTCGCCCGCTAAGAATTTGTAAACCCCTGCCCATTTAACGCAAAAGGGGCCGTAGGCCCCTTTTGTAGTCTCAACAGGACTCGAACCTGTATTTGAAGTTTAGGAAACTTCCGTTCTATCCCTTGAACTATGAGACCAAAAACTCAGGCCAGCAACGCTTTAATTTGACTCACGAAGCCGGAGCGGGCGGTGCGTTCGGTCTGAAGGATCATATTGCGAATCGCAAGCGGAGTGGAGCGACCGTGACCTACAGTAACAACGGAATTTACACCCAAAACGGGAGTGCCGCCGATATGCTCATAGTTCATACCGCGGTAAAAGGGGTTATCGACAGGCATACCGAGACGGAGCGCGATGTCGTACATACTCTCGGCCTGCTTGAGCACGATGTTACCGACGAAACCGTCGCAAACTATAACGTCAGCAACCTCGCCGGTGAAAATGTGCTTACCCTCGACGTTGCCAACAAAATTGTAGCGCGGCGAACCCTCCATAATCTCATAAGCCGCCTTGGTCGCCAGATTACCCTTTTCCTTCTCCTCACCGATATTGAGCAGTGCTACGCGAGGTTTGGGAATACCCAGTACCTTTTCGGCATAGATGCTACCCAACCAACCGTACTGGTCGAGCACGTCGGGTTTGCAATCGACATTGAGCCCAACGTCCAAAAGCAAGGCCGTGCCACCGCTAACGACGGGAATGTGGGAAGAAATTGTGGGACGGATGATACCCTCGATGGCCTTGACGCTATACATCGAGCCCACGAGCATAGCCCCTGTGTTACCTGCGGAGGCAAAACCGTCGATCTTACCGGCCTTGAGATAGCCGAAGCCCACGGAGAGACTCGAATCGGGTTTCTTGGAGAAAGCCTGAGCCGGATGGTCGCTCATTGTGATCACCTCGGTGGTAGGGACGATGTCGAAAAGATCACTTGTCGCCCCCTCCTTGGAAGCGATTTCGCGGATTGCCGCTTCGTCACCGAAGAGCACGATGCGTACGTCGTCAGGCAGTTGTTCCACTGCTTGCAGAGCACCCAACACTACAGCCTGTGGAGCGTAATCGCCCCCCATTGCATCGACGCCGATTTTCAGTATGCCAGTGGCCATACCTCCCCCTTTCGGCCCTCTTATTCGGCCTTTTCGATAGCCAGTTTGCCGCGATAGAAGCCGCATTCGGGGCAGACGCGGTGGTAAAGAACCGGTGAGCCACAGTTAGAGCAGGTGGCCACAGTCGGAACGGTGGCTTTGTAGTGAGTTCTGCGTTTGTCTCTTCTGGTCGAGGAGACTTTGTGTTTAGGATGTGCCATAATATGTTACGTTTTACTCTGTAATTCTTTTCAGCATTTCGGGGTTGCATTGCGCTTTGTCGGGATGAACCCTCAACAGTGGCAGGGCAAGAATGATGCTTTCGTATATGTATTGCCTCAAATCCATCTCTACGTCGGAGTACTTTGCCGTCAATTCGTCTTCGTGACGCACCGGCAGTTCACACTCATCCAGGCATCTGTCACACTCCACAGTCACGCTCCCCTCTATGCCGATCTCCAGTTTGACTCCACCTCTCCCTACCTCCATCTTTATTTTAACCTCTGCCTCGCCTCTCAGGATGCCGCTTTCGGGATAGTCGGCCCAAAAACCATCACCCACCCTCCATTCATAATAATAGACCCCCTCTTTGAGGCCCTTCCAAACAATTATGTAGGATGGTTTCATAAGTTGCGGGGTGCAAAGATACGAAAATTTTATTATTTTTGCGGTATGGAGAAAGTTTTTAGTGTCGAGGTGAAGTGTAGTTACGTGGAGTGGAGCAGGTACGACCTGTTTATGACGGCGGTGTGCTTCGATGCCGCGGGAGAGATGACCGACTATGTGAACCTCGACCGAAAAGGAAACGATCCGGGAAAAGCCGCAGTGCTGAAAACCCCGCCCTGTAATCGTGCCGACGTCTATATATACGTGATAGCAAGGGAGTTCCCCGCTTCGGATATTATTGCGAAATCGCCCCCGTTCGATATCGAAGTCGTGGTTTGGGGCGGCTCCGAAAAACCCTCCGCCACGAGCTACCCCGTCAATCAGTGGGGCGGACTATCACTGAAGCTGCAATGCTAATAGCGAGAATTCCCACGATGATGGCGAGCGAAAGTCCCGTGCCGATGGGGATGTGGAAGATGCCGTGGAGAAGCATCTTGACGCCGATGAAGGTGAGAAGCACGGCAAGGCCGGTCTTAAGGTAACGGAACTTACCCATAAATCCGCTCAACACAAAGAAAAGCGAGCGCAGACCGAGGATGGCGAAGATGTTGGAAAAGAAGACGATATAAGGGTCGAGCGTTACGGAGAAGATCGCAGGAATGGAGTCCACGGCGAAAATGACGTCCGAAGCCTCGATAACCAGCACGACAAGAAGAAGCGGCGGAAGATGGAGGTGGCGCTGGACGAACCTTACCAAACGGTTCTGGGTTATATCTTTTTCTTCGCCGTCGGCGTTCCGACCGAAAAAGAACTTCACGCCCGTGAAGACAAGGAACGCTCCGAATACCCACAGCACCCAATTGAAGCGTTCGACAAGCGCAACACCAGCGAAAATAAACGCAAAACGCATTACGATCGCTCCAAGGATTCCCCAAAAGAGCACCTTATGGTAGTGGCGCGGATCGACGCAAAAGCTCTGGAAGATGACGATCATCACGAAGATGTTATCGACCGAAAGAGCCTTCTCGATCAGATAGCCCGTGAGATACTCCAGCGAAATGGTTTGGCGGTAAGCGGCGAGTTCGGCAGGGGCAAGTCCCGTGATGCCGTGGAGCAGTTCGCCTCGGCAAAGCAAAAAAACATAAAACAGGAGTGCGGTACCGATCCACACCCCTGTCCAAACAAGCGCCTCACGCATCGATACCACGTGGGCTTTTTTATTCACCACTCCCAAGTCGATGGCCAGCATTGCAGCCACCAACACAAGGAAACCTATCATAAAGAGCGCTTCCGAGCTCATTCGGCCTCTTTCAGAATGGTCTTATAGAGTGCAATGTCTTCCCACTTGGAAGCCTCGATGGCAGCGGCAGCCTTGGCAACCTCCGCCTCGGCGATAAGAACGAAAGTGTCGAGCTGCAGAGTGTAATCCTCAGGCAACACTGCAGCCTCCTTGGCCAACACCCACGTCATAATGATGTGACCGGCGGTTTCGACAAGACGGCGAGCGTGGAAATCCTTGAATCCCTCGCCCTTGTGTTCTGCCTCGATGCCTTCCACCTTGGTGACCATCTTCACGAACTCGGCTTTCATAGCGGCGAGTTTTTTGCGAATCGGCTCCAGTGAAGCAGGCAGGGTCTCGGCCTCGTAAGCCTCGATCTGAGAGAGATATGTGCCCTTGGTGACGTGGTTGATAGCCGCTACGACCTGCAACTGGCTCGTACCCTCGTAGATGTTGGTAATGCGGGCATCGCGAACGATGCGCTCGATGGGATAATCCTTCATATAGCCCGAACCGCCGTGGATCTGCAACATATCGTAGGCGATCGAGTTGGCATATTCGGACAGGAACAACTTTTGCATCGGCGTGAAGGCATCGGCCAAGCGGCTGTAAAACTTCATCTCGGCGCGTTCTTCGGCTGAAAGTTCGCGTTCGTGAGAGATGTGCTCATACTGTTTGTAGATCTCCACGAAACGGGTCGTTTCATAAAGCAGTGCGCGGGCAGCGGCAATGCGAGCCTTGGCATTGTTAAGCATCTCGTACACAGCAGGGAAATTGATAATCGCCTTACCGAACTGGGCACGCTCCCTGGCATATTTGAGACCCTCGTGATAGGCGGCCTCGCAAAGACCGAGGCTCTGAGCGCCGATACCCAAACGGGCGGCGTTCATAAGTGCCATAACGTATTTGATGAGGCCCATCTTACGGTCGCCAACAAGTTCGGCAGGAGCGTTGGTGAAGACCAGCTCGCAAGTGGGAGAACCCTTGATACCGAATTTGTTCTCGATACGGCGAACCTTAACGGCCATACTCTTGCGATCATAAACGAGCATCGACAGGCCGCGAGCATCTTTAGTGCCCTCTTCCGTGCGTGCGAGAACGAGCGAAACATCCCCATCGCCATTGGTGATGAAGCGCTTGACGCCGTTCAACAGCCAGGTGCCTTTCGCCTCGTCCCAATGAGCCTTGAGCATCACGGCTCCAAGGTCGGAACCGGCATCGGGCTCGGTGAGCGTCATTGCCCACGTCTCGCCCTCGGCAACACCCGGAAGGTATTTCATCTTGAGCTCTTCGCTACCGAACTCGTTGAGCGTTTCGGCGCAGTCCTGAAGGCCCCAAAGATTCTCGAACCCGGCATCGGCGCGGGCAACCATCTCATTGGCCATCACAAAGCAAACCAGCGGGAAATTGAGCCCGTTGTATTTACGGGGAAGGGTGATACCGCCCAAGCCCGCAGCGGTAATGGCGTCGAGATTCTGCCGGGTGCCGGAGGCGTAAACAACGTGGTCATCCACAACCCGTGGACCTTCGTGATCGACCCCCTCGGCGTTGGGTGCAATAACGTCCGCAGCGACCTCGCCGGCGATCTCCATCACGCGCAGGTAAGAGTCCATCGCATCCTCGAAATTCTTGGGAGCAGTCTCATACTTATCCTTTTCGGCGAATCCGCGCTCCTTCAGCTCCACGATCTTACGCATCAACGGATGCTGCAACTGAAACTGAATGTCCTTATTATCTAAAAAGAAATTTGCCATAACCTTACTTCGAGTTTTTGTGATACGCTTTAATCATTCTGGGGATAACCTCGTTCACATCACCGATGATCGTGTAATCGGCGATGCGGTTGATGGGAGCTTCGGGGTCGTTGTTGATGGCGATGATCATTGCCGAATCCTCCATACCTGCCGTATGTTGGATCTGGCCCGAAATCCCGCAAGCGATGTAGAGCTTGGGACGAACCGTGACACCGGTCTGACCGATCTGACGAGCGTGCTCCGTGAAGCCGGCATCGACAGCCGCGCGGGAAGCACCTACCTCGCCACCGAGAGTCTCCGCCAGATCGAAGCAGAGCTTGAAGTTCTCCCTGGAGCCCATACCGTAACCGCCGGCAACGATGATGCCCGCATTCTTGATGTTGATCTTGCGCTCTTCGATATGGCGTTCGATGATCTTAACGACGAAATCGGCCTCGGAGGTCATCTTCTGCCAATCGACCTTTACCACCTCTCCGGCACCGGGTTTTGCAGCGAACTCTTTTTTCATCACACCCTCGCGCACGGTGGCCATCTGAGGCCGACAGTCCGGATTGATGATCGTCGCGATGATGTTACCGCCGAACGCAGGACGGATCTGGTACAACAGTTGATCGTACTCTTTGCCCGTCTTGGCATCTTTGTGGTCGCCGATAACGAGGCTCGTGCAGTCAGCAGTGAGGCCGGAGTGCATTGCACTGGAAACGCGGGGGCCCAGGTCGCGACCGACGGGGGTTGCACCCATAAGGCAGATCTGAGGCTTTTCCTGCTCGATCAGGCCACACAAAATTGCCGCGTGAGGAAGTGTGCGATAAGGAGAAAGTTCCTTGCCCTCGGCCAACCAAACCTTGTCGGCACCATACTGTGCGAGTTCCGGCACCAGATGGGCAACCCCGTCGCCGATCAAAACAGCTTCAAGTTTACAACCCAACGTGTCGGCCAGTTCACGGCCCTTGGTGAGCAGTTCCAGTGAGACGTCGGCGACCTTGCCGCCTTCGGTCTCTATATATACAAACAGATTATTCATAATGGCTTAACCCAGTGTGTGTGTTTCGAGAAGTTCAACAATGAGGGTGTTTATTTCGTCGTCCGTGCACTGGAGGCATTTGGACTCCTTGAGCTGGAACACCACGTTCTCGATCTTCTTAACCTTGGTGGGCGAGCCTTCGAGGCCAAGCTGCGAGGGATCGGGATCGACCGCGTCAGCACCCCATTCGGCGATCCGGAGATAATCGTGCTTTGCTGTCATCTCGGCGGCCAGCGATGCGGGTTCGGCCGCGGCTTCGGTGGGAATGAGCGCATATTTGTACTTCATAATGCGCCTTGCGTTCTGCGGACGGCAATCGGCAGCAGAACCGTTCACCGTTACAACCAACGGCAGCGGGCTTTGGACGACTTCGATACCGTTTTCGAGGCGGCGCTTGATGGTCATTCCTTTTTCATCGAGGTCGAGGATCTCTTCGGCATAAGTAACCTGGGGCCAACCCAACTTTTCGGCGACCTGAGACCCCACCTGCGCAGTGTCCCCGTCGATGGCCTGACGACCGGCGATGATCATATCCGGCGCCAACTTTCTGGCCGCGCACGAAAGCGCATAGGAGGTCGCGAGGGTGTCGGCACCTGCAAATTTTCTGTCGGTGAGTAGCACTCCGCCGTCGGCGCCGCGGAACATAGCGTCACGAATAACCTCGGCAGCGCGATGGGGGCCCATAGAGAGCACCGTGACGGTCGAGCCTGGGTACTTGTCCTTAATTCGGAGCGCCGCTTCGAGCGCATTGAGGTCTTCGGGGTTGAAGATGGCCGGAAGGGCGGCGCGATTGACCGTCCCTTCAGGGGTCATAGCATCCTTGCCCACGTTGCGGGTGTCGGGCACCTGCTTGGCCAAAACAACGATCTTGAATTCTTTTTTCATAACTATCTGATAACTGTTTCTTCACGATCGGGGCCGACGGAAATGATGCTCACCGGCACCCCTGTTTCGTGTTCGATAAATTCTACGTAGGTTTTCAGTTCCTGCGGGAAATCCTCATAGCGGCGAATGGAGTTGATGTCGGTGTGCCAGCCGCGGAACTCTTTATATATAGGTGTGATCTGTTCGTTGGTTTCAAAGGGGAAGTAGTCGATCCTCTCGCCGCCGACTTCGTAGCCGACACAAACCTTTAGCGTGGGGAAATCGTTCAACACGTCGCCCTTCATCATAATAAGTTTGGTGGTACCGTTCATCATCACGGCGTACTTCAGAGCGACCATATCCAACCAGCCGCAACGACGCGGGCGGCCTGTGGTGGAGCCATATTCGGCACCGATGTCACGCATCTTTTGGCCGTCGGCATCGAAGAGTTCCGTGGGGAAAGGACCGCTGCCCACGCGGGTGCAATACGCCTTAAAGATTCCGTAAACCTCACCGATGCGATGAGGAGCGACACCCAAACCGGTACAAACTCCGGCGCAAAGAGTAGTGGACGAAGTAACGAAAGGATATGTGCCAAAATCGACATCGAGCATAGATCCCTGAGCACCCTCGGCCAACATTTTCGAGCCGCCGTCGAGCATCCGGTTCACCTCTATTTCACTTTCGATGAGGCGAAGGCTCCTCAATACTTCGATGCCCGCCATCCATTGGCGCTCGTAATCGGAAATGTCGTAAGTGAAGTCCTTGTATTGAGAAAGCAGGCCCTGGTGTTTGGTCTTCAGAGCGTTATAGCGTTCGGCAAACTGAGGTGAGATGATGTCGCCCACACGGAGACCGTTTCTGCCCGTCTTGTCCATATAGGTAGGGCCTATACCCTTGAGCGTGGAGCCGATCTTGGCCGCACCCTTGGCTGCCTCGGAAGCCGCATCCAGTGCACGATGGGTGGGAAGGATCAGGTGGGCTCGTTTGGAGACCCAGATCTTAGAACGAACTTCGACACCCGCAGCTTCGAGTTTTGCGATTTCGCTCGCCAAAATAACAGGGTCGATGACAACTCCATTACCGATAATGTTGATACTTCCGGGGCGGAAAATGCCCGAAGGGATAGTGTGCAAAATGTGCGTTTGGTCGCCGAAAATCAGCGTGTGACCGGCGTTGGGCCCACCCTGAAAGCGCGCCACAACCTCATAAGAGGGCGTTAATACATCCACCACCTTACCCTTACCCTCGTCGCCCCACTGCATTCCAAGAACTACATCAATTTTTTTCATAGAAGCACAAAAAACCGAGCAAAGGTACGAAGACTCTCCCGATTTTCCAAAATTTTACGTTATCTTCGCCTCCGGAATGAAGAAACTCTTGCTTGCAGTGGTGCTGGTGTGCGCGTTTTTGGCGGCACAAGGACAGTATAACAAGGCCTATTTCTTTTGGATGGGCCGCGAGCACCTTGTGGAGAGTCGCTATAGGGAAGCGATAAGGATTTACAACGCACTGTTGAGGGTCGATCCGGACGACTGGGAGGCATATTTCTTTCGCGGCATTGCAAAAGCCAACCTCGACGACAACCTGGGAGCGGAGGCCGACTTCTCAATGGCCATAGAGAAGAACCCTGTCTCGACGATGTCCTACCACCACAGGGCGATAACGAGAATGCTGCTTGGCAATTACGACGACGCATTGGCGGATTTCCGCGAGGCGATAGAGCTCAGACCCGATCTTTCGGGGCCATACTACAGCAGGGGCTACACCTATCTGATGAACAGGCAATTCGAGGACGCGATAAAGGATTTCACAACCTACATTTTCCACAACAACAGAGTGGCCGACGCGTATCTTTTGCGCGGTATGGCCTGGTTGAATCTGAGCGACACACTGAAGGCGCGTGAGGATTTCGACACCGCAATTCGCACCAACAGGGAAAATCCCGAGGGATGGCTGCGACGAGGGGGGCTGCTGATGGAACAGGAAAAGTACGACGAGGCGCTGGCCGACTTTGAAACCGCCGTATCTAAGGACAGCACCTACACTCATTCGTACTTTAATCGTGCGCTGGCTCGCGAACGACTGGGGCAGTTCGCAGGAGCGTTGAACGATCTGGATCGTGTGATCGAGATGAATCCCGACAACCCTGTAGCATACTACAACAGAGCTATAATCAATAATACTACAGGTGATTACGAGGGCGCGCTGGCCGATTACGATCGAGTGGTTGAACTCTCGCCCGAAAACGTGGTTGCTCACTACAACAGGGCTCTGATCCGGCAACGACTGGGAGACCTGCGAGGAGCCGAGAGAGATTACACACGCGCCATAGCCCTATATCCCGATTTCGCGGCGGCATATCTCGCGCGGGCCGAACTGCGTGCCGAGATGAGGGACGCGCGGGGAGCAAGAGCCGACCGCAGCACGGGAAACAGAAAAATAGCCGAGTACGAAAATCGCCTGACCGCCGACTCCGTGATGGTGAATTACGCCGACGGTGACCAAAATTTTACGCGATTGCTCTCGTTCGAGACGCGGTTTACGGGAGCCAACTTCGACCGATTGGCATCCTCTCGTGAGAACCTTGCGCTACTGCCTCTGTTCCGATTCACGCTGCACAGTCCCGATACTACACGAGTAATAGGCCCGGCGCAATATTACGTGGCGGAACTTGAGAATTTTAGGACAGAGCTTGAAATACCGAATTTGGTCTTCTCAAGACAGGAAAGCGACATCCACGGCGATAGCATCCTCGCTGCCGATCACGCCCTTGCAGCACAAATCTCGGCAGGTGACGACTCGTGGCAAACACTGTTCAAACGCGGAGTGACCCAATCGCTCATTAAGCAGTTCACGGGCTCCGTGGCCACTCTGACCCGCGCTATAGACGCCAACCCCACCAATCCATACCTATATATAAACCGTAGCACGACACGGGCCGAGATGATCGACTTCATCTCCTCCATCGATGGTGTCGGGCGCGGGAGACTGACCATCGAAAGCGACCCCGAATACAGGATGCAGGGTTCAGGCGGGAGGATCTACAACTACGACGAAGCATTGGCCGACCTCAACTCCGCAGCAAAACTCGCACCCAAGCTGGCGCATATATATTACAACCGAGCCAATCTGCTGGTGATGTCCGACCGCCTGCCCGAAGCTTTTGACGACTATACTCGGGCAATCGAACTGAACCCCTACTTCGCCGAAGCATATTATAACAGGGGTTTGGTGCAGATATATATGAAAGATACCCGAAAGGGATACCTGGACATATCGAAGGCCGGCGAGCTGGGAATCGTCGGCGCTTATGATCTTATAAACCGCTATAATCCTAATCCGGAATGAAAAAACTCTTGAGTGAATCCCCCGTGGCACGCTGGGCGGTGCTGATCCTTGTGTCGCTGACGATGCTGACCGGCTACATTGTGAGCGATGTGATGTCGCCACTGAAAACTATGCTCGAACAACAGATGGGCTGGTCGTCGAGCGATTATAGCACATATCTGTTCGGCTACGGCATCTTCAACCTGTTCCTGTTTATGCTCATCATAGGCGGGATGATGCTCGACCGATTAGGGCCGCGATTGACGGGAATCATCGCCGCGGTGATGATGATCGCCGGAACGGGGCTGCAATATTGGGCCATCTCGACCGACTTCACAGGCGCGACGGCAATTTTCGGCATCAAGGCGCAGGTGTTTTGGGCGATGGTGGGTTTCGGAGTATTCGGCACGGGGATAGAAATGTTCGGGATCACGGCCAACAAGGTGGTGGTCAAGTGGTTCACCGGGCGAGCGCTCGCATTGGCGCTGGGACTGAACGTGGCTGCCGGTCGAATCGGAACGGCATTGGCAGGTCTGGCACCGATACCCATTGCAAAACATTTCGGCTCTATCTCGGCACCCTTGGCGGCTTGTCTGATACTACTGGTCGTGGGGTTGTTGGTATTCTTCGTTTATGTGATGATCGACAGCAGAGCCGACAAAGAGCGAGCTGCGGCGGGTGAGGTGGCGAGCGAAGACGAATTCAAGATTTCGGACATCTTCTCGATCGTGCGAATCCGTGCTTTTTGGTACATCACCCTGCTGTGTCTGCTATTCTACTCGGCGGTGTTCCCTTTCCTGAAGTTCGTGACGGAGCTTATGATACAAAAATTCAACGTTCCCACCTCCTGGGCCGGGGCGATAATGGCGCTGCTGCCATTCGGGAATATGATTATGACCCCGCTGTTCGGCACCATCTATGACCGGCGCGGAAAAGGAGCTACCATTATGCTCATAGGGGCGGTGATGCTGACGGTGGTGCATCTGCTGTTCGCGATTCCTGCGCTCGACGCACCCTGGATCGCCATCGCACTGATGATAGTACTGGGGGCCGCCTTTTCACTCGTGCCCAGTGCAATGTGGCCCTCCGTACCAAAGATCATACCCTATCAGAAGCTGGGCACGGCCTATTCGGTGATTTTTTGGATTCAGAACATCGGGCTGGCGTGTGTGCCGCTGCTAATCGGGGTGATTTTGGATAAGTTCTGCCGCCGCGGGACAACCGTGATCGACGGCCTGCAAACCACCCTCTATGATTATACTCTTCCGATGTTGATATTTGCCGGATTCGGGATACTGTCTATCGTGTTCGCATTGCTGCTACGCCGCGAAGACCGCCTGAAAGGTTACGGCCTGGAAGAACCGAACGTCAAACGATAGGTGTCTTTCGCAATAACGAGCTCCTCGTTGGTCGTGATAACGGCGACGATGACCTTGGAGTCAGGGGCGGAGATAATGCGATCCTGACCGCGGAGACCGTCGTTGGCCTTGCGGTCGAACTCAACGCCCATAAATTCGAGCCCGGAGCAGATGCGCTCACGCGACTGATATTGATTTTCGCCGACGCCGCCTGTGAAAATTATCATATCCACACCACCCAAAAGCGCCGCATAAGCCCCGATAAAGTGTTTAACGCGAGCATCGTACATAGCCAAAGCCAGTGTAGCACGTTCATTACCGGCCTCGGACGCCGAAACGATGTCGCGCATATCGCTCGAAAGATCTGTCACGCCGAGAACTCCGGAACGCTTGTTGATCATATCGCCGAGCTCGTCGTAGCTGAGACCCTCTTTTTCACCTATATATAGCAGCGCTCCGGGGTCGATCTCGCCCGTGCGCGTACCCATAATCAGCCCATCTACCGGCGTAAAGCCCATCGACGTATCGAGTGAGCGACCGTTGAGCATTGCCGTCACCGAACCGCCGTTACCGATGTGACAAGTGATTATGCGCGAGTGATCTATGTCGAGACCGATCATCTTTGCGCCCTTTTCGGCGACGAACTTGTGGCTGGTACCGTGGAACCCGAATTTACGCACCCCCAGCCGCTCGTAATAGTCCCACGGCAGGGCGTACATATAGTTTTCGGCGGGAATGGTCTGGTGGAACGCGGTGTCGAACACGGCCACCTGCGGCACGTCGGGTAGCAACTCGGCGATAGAGAGAATCCCCTGAAGGTTGGCGGGATTGTGCAGCGGTGCAAGCTCGAAACAGGCGCGGATCTTCTCTATCACGTCCTGTGTCACCAGCGCGCTGTCGTGGAAATAGCTTCCTCCGTGCGCAACTCTGTGACCGACGGCACCGATCTCCGATAGCGATTTCAGGACGCCCTTTTCGGGATCGGTCAGCGTGTCGATGACCTCAACGATACCCTCTTTGTGATTCTTGACTCGATCGATCAGACCCTTGGTGAGCAGTTGCGGTTCGTGCGAACCCATATCTATGAGCTGATACTTGATCGAAGATGAGCCGCAATTTAAAACGAGAATTTTCATATACTTGTCTGACACGCAGTTATTGCTACTACGTTGATGATATCGTCGATGGAGCAGCCCCTCGAAAGGTCGTTCACAGGAGAGGCCATACCCTGAAGAACAGGCCCGATGGCATCGGCGTGGGCAAGGCGCTGAACCAGTTTATAAGCAATGTTACCGACTTCCAACGACGGAAAAATCAGGATGTTGGCGCGACCACCCAAACGGCTGCCCGGAGATTTACGCTCGGCAATGTCGGGAACAATCGCTGCATCGGCCTGCAATTCGCCGTCGATAATCAGGTTGGGATCGAGACGACGGGCGATCTCGGTAGCCTCGGCAACTTTATCCACCAAGGGATGTTTGGCCGAACCGCGAGTCGAGAAGCTGAGCATAGCCACACGAGGCTCAAGACCGACGATACTGCGGGCGGTACGGGCAGTTGAGATGGCGATCTCGGCCAACTGTTGGGCCGTTGGATCGGGCGAAACGGCGCAATCGGCAAACAAAATAGTACCGCCATCGCCGAACGTCTTGTCCGGAATACGCATAATGAACGCCCCCGACACAACGCTGATGCCCGGAGCCGTCTTGACATATTGCAGGGCGGGACGAAGAACATCACCGGTATAATTGACCGCGCCGGCCACCGCGCCGTCGGCATCGCCCGCCTTGACCATAACCGACGCAAGGTACAGAGAGTCCTGAAGTTGCTTGGCAGCGATGTCGTACGTAACACCTTTGTTGCCACGAAGAGCAACCATCATCTCGACATAACGCTCTACATCGGCGTCGGGCAGGCGATAAGGGTCGATGACGCGATCATCCGTGATATGCTTGAGACCGAAACGCTCGGCTTCGACCTTGATGCGTCCCTTGGAACCCAACAGGATCACATCGGCAATACCTTCTGCTATGAGAAAGTCAGCCGCCTGAATGGTGCGCTCCTCGGCCCCTTCCGGCAACACGATCTTGCGGTTCAGACCCGCAGCCTTTTTCCTTATCTTATAAATCAACTCCATATCAATTCCCCAATTATTTTGCAATCAGAATGGCGATTATGCGACGCTGTCGAAAAAATTAATCTTCGTATTTATATCCGACCCCTTTTACCGTTACGATATGATCCTCGCCGATCTTTTTGCGCAGGTTGCGGATGTGTACGTCGATGGTACGATCGCCAACGACGACCTCCGAACCCCAAACACTATCGTAAATCTCCTCGCGAGTGAACAGGCGACCGGGCTGAGAGTGAAGCAATTCCAGCAAGTTGAACTCCTTGCGAGGCAAGATTATCTCCTCGCCACCCTTGGTAACGACGTGCCGTGCGGAATCGACCATAATCGCCCCGTCATCGAATCCGGTATGCTCCTTGCGCTTCAAAACGGCCCGAATGTGGCTCGAAAGAGCCTTGAGCTGCACCGGTTTGGCGATATAATCATCGGCACCTGCATCGAAACCGCGAACCTGAGAATTCTCATCTCCACGAGCGGTCAGAAAGATGACCAGCGTGTCGTCGATGCCCTTGGTGGTACGAATCAATCGGCACGCCTCGTAACCGTCCATTATAGGCATCATAGCATCGAGCAGGATAAGATGGGGGTGCCAGGCAAGGGTTTTATCCACCGCCTCGCGCCCGTTGGAGGCAGTCTCGACCTGATAGCCCTCCTTTTTGAGATTATAGCCGACGAACTCCAGGATGTCCGGCTCGTCATCGACGATTAAAATACGATAATTCATAAGTTTCACAAAGATAGTGGTTATTTCCGATTTTTAGTGTAACTTTGTGGGAATGTTTTCTCATTTCAACTATGGAAACCAAGACTAAACCCGAACTGGTGGCCCTGCTCGAAGAGCTGCTGGTGAACACTCCCGTCGCTGAACTGCGCGACGACGCGGAAAGCCTCAAAGCCGCGTTCTACAAACTGCACCGTGCCGATCTGGAAGCCGCCCGAAAAGAGTGGGCAGAAGCAGGCAACGATCTCGAAAAGTTTGAAGCTCCGGCCGATGCCGATGAGGTGAGGCTCAAAGAGTTGATGGCCGAATACCGCCGTCGGCGTGACGAGCATCTTGCAAAGCAGGAGCAAAACTTAGAGGCAAATCTGGCTACAAAACTGACGATAATCGAGGAGCTAAAGGGCCTTGTGAACGCCGGTGAGACGCTGGGTGCAACCTTCAACACCTTTCGCGAGCTGCAACAGCGTTGGAGAGAGGCCGGTCCTGTGCCCTTGGGTGCGACCAAAGACCTGTGGGAAACCTACAACCATCACGTCGAAAATTTCTACGACTACATAAAGATCAACAGAGAGTTACGCGACCTCGACCTTAAGAAAAACTACGAGGCGAAAGTCGCGCTGTGCGAAGCTGCCGAGGCATTGGTGTTAGAGTCGTCTATCGTGGCGGCGTTCCACCGTCTGCAAAAACTGCACGACGAGTGGAGAGAAGTGGGTCCCGTGGCTGCCGAACACAAGGAGACCGTCTGGGAGCGCTTCCGTGAGGCCAGTGGGAGAATAAACAAAGCCCATCAAAGTCATTTCGAGGAGGTAAAAGAGGAGCAAAATCGTAATCTCGACCTGAAAAACGAGCTCTGTGGGCAAGTGGAAGCTCTCGCGGCCGGAAGCTACGCCACACGCAAGGAATGGGACAAAGCGAGCGACGAACTGCTTGAGATTCAAAAGGTTTGGAAGACAATAGGCTTTGCACCCAAGAAGAACAACACCAGAGTGTATGAGCGTTTCCGGAAGGCTTGTGATGCGTTTTTCGAAGCCAAGAGAGGGTTCTATGGCGAAATGAAAGGCGAGATGGAAGCGAATCTGGCTCTGAAGAACGAAATTTGTGCCGCTGCCGAAGCCATCTCGGCGAGCGAAGACTGGAAAGCCACAAGCGACGAGCTGATCACACTGCAAAATCGCTGGAAAGAGATAGGGCCCGTACCGAGGAAACACTCGGACGCTGTGTGGAAGCGTTTCAGGGCTGCGTGCGATGCATTTTTCGAGCGTAAAACTGCCCACTTCGGCGAGATCGAAGGCGACTACAAGGCCAATCTGGAGAAGAAACGAGCGCTGCTTGCCGCGGCAAACGAAAAGGGTTTCGAGGGGCTGACATTCGATGACATAAAGGAGTTCCAAAGGGCCTGGGGCGAGGTGGGATTTGTACCCATCAAACAAAAAGAATCCATCGCGAAGCAATACAAAGAGCTGGTGGACAAAATGTTCGCTACCCTGCGTGGCGGTGAGCGGGAGCGTTCGATGGACAAGTTCCGCGAGAGGGTCGGAGCGATGAAATCGGGTGGCGCAACAGGCGGTGCAGGCAGACTGAAACACGAACGTGAGAAGCTATATAATAAGGTACGGGGGCTGGAGAGCGATATCGCAACGCTGGAAAACAACATCGGATTCTTCGGCCGTAGCAAAAACGCCGAAGCAATGATCGCCGACGTAAAAGAAAAAATCGCACGCGCGAAAGCCGAAAAAGATTCAACAATAGAAAAAATCAAAATGATAGACAATGCCGCAGACTAAATATATATTCGTGACGGGGGGGGTTGCCTCCTCGCTGGGGAAGGGAATTATAGCAGCCTCACTTGCTAAACTATTGCAAGCCAGAGGGTATCGTGTGACTAACCAAAAGCTCGATCCATACATAAACGTCGATCCTGGCACACTTAATCCTTATGAGCACGGCGAATGCTACGTGACGGACGACGGCGGCGAAACCGACCTCGATCTGGGTCACTATGAGCGCTTTACGGCCATTCCTACCTCGCGGGCGAACAGCGTCACTACGGGCAAAATCTATCAGGAAGTCATCAACAAGGAGCGGCGCGGCGACTATATGGGCAAGACGGTTCAGGTAATCCCACACATCACCGACGAGATCAAGCGCCGCATTCAACTACTTGGTTCTCAAGGAGAATTCGACATAGTGATCACCGAAATAGGAGGCACGGTGGGCGACATCGAGGGATTGCCCTATATCGAAGCGGTACGCCAATTGCGTTATAATCTTGGGCCGCAAAACACTGTGGTCGTGCACCTTACACTTATACCTTATCTTGCAGCATCCGGCGAGTTGAAGACAAAGCCTACCCAACACTCAGTTAAGATGCTGTTGGAGAATGGGTTACAACCGGACATATTGGTTCTTCGCACAGAACAACACATCGGCGAGGATATTCGGGCAAAGGTGGCCCTGTTCTGTAACGTGGATGCCGAGGCAGTGATGGAATCTATCGACGTGCCGACCATTTACGAGGTTCCGCTGAAGATGCACGAGCAGAACCTGGATGCGGTGACCCTCAAGAAATTAGGTCTGCCGCACGAGGGTTCGCCAGATCTGAAGCACTGGCGGGAGTTCGTTGGAAAGGTCAAGAAAACGGAGAACATACTGGACATCGCCCTCGTCGGAAAATATACCGAACTCCCGGACGCATATAAATCTATCAGTGAGGCATTCGTACACGCCGGTGCAGCTAACGATGTGAAGGTGAAACTCCACTTTATCAACTCCGAGCGGCTGACCGCGGAAAACATCGAAGCCGAACTGAGTGAGATGCGCGGGGTGGTGGTAGCTCCGGGCTTCGGACGCCGCGGACTGGAAGGCAAGATGCTGGCTGCCAGATTCGCCCGTGAAAAGGGAGTACCCTTCTTCGGTATCTGTCTTGGGATGCACTGTGCCATCATCGAATTTGCGCGTAACGTGCTGGGACTCAACGATGCCGACACAGCCGAGGAGAATGCCGAAACCAAAAATCCGGTCATCGAGGTAATGCCCGCCTTCGAGAGCGGTCCGATGCGTTTGGGAGCTTTCCCCTGCGCAGTGACGGTTCATTCGCATCTGGCAAAAGCTTACGGAACCGAGCAAATTTCAGAACGTCATCGTCATCGCTATAAGTTCAATAACGCCTACCGCGACCGTTTTGAGGCGGCCGGAATGGTGGCAACGGCAACGGCGAGCTGTGCTACGCAGAACGACGACGACATAGTGGAGGCGGTCGAAATTCCCGCGCATCCGTGGTTCGTGGGAGTGCAGTTCCATCCCGAATATAAAAGTAACGTCAAGAATCCCCACCCGCTCTTCGTGGCATTCGTTAAAGCAGCTAAGAAATGAACAAACAAACTATCATAGGGCTCGTAATAATAGGAGTCATACTGTTCGGTTTCTCCTGGTACCAGAACGGACAACAGAAAAAACTGATCGAACAACGCCGCATCGAAGACTCGATCGCCCGTGCCAATGGTCGGAACACCGACGGCGAATCGGCTACGCAGAACCAACCATTACCATATCCGAATGTGCCTAATTTCGACTCTTTAGAAGCGCCCGTTCAAGCTGTCAATCCCACCGGAATCCCACAATCAAACGCTGAAGCCGAAATCTTTACGGTCGAGAACGACGTGATGACCATCGACTTTTCGACCCGTGGAGGTATCATAGCCGATGTGGTGCTGAAAGACTACACGAAGTATGGAGGCGATCCGCTGCATATGTGGAAACCGGGAACGGAAGTGTTCGACGTAGAGTTTTTCCTGCGTCGCGAAGGCCGTGATGCTCAGGTGAATACGCGCGACTTCAACTTCGATTACAGTCTCACCGAGGATACCGACTACAAACGGGTGTCGATGAAGCTGCCGGTTTCTCAGGCGGCCTATCTTGAGTTCCTTTACACAATCCCACAGGACGACTATATGCTGGGCTTCGAGGTGCGATTCGTAGGAATGGAGGGATTGCTGAGCAACCAGTCAAGTTTTTCGATCGAGTGGGCGAACACGGGCCTGCAAAACGAAAAAGGTTGGGACAACGAAAACACATACAACACAATATCTTACCATTACCCCGACGTGAAGGGGATCGAAGAGCTCGGCATTGCACGAGCCGGCGGGGGCAAAGAAGAGACCGAGCCCAGCCGTGTGCAGTGGGTGGCTTTCAAACAACAGTTTTTCTCCAGTGTCCTCATTGCCGACGACGCCTTCCACGGAGCCGCGATGGAGTTCAACACCCACCAACCCCACGATGGGATGATCAAAGATTTTGCGGCCGATCTCGTGGTGCCGATGGAGCGCGACAGGGATACTTACGGCTTCCGTATGTATATGGGGCCCAACAAGTTTTCACTCCTAAAGGAGTATGGTATAGCCCTTGAAAGACTCGTGCCGCTGGGATGGTTCGCAGTCGTAAGCCGCGGCTTTGTGATCCCGTTGTTCGACTGGCTTAGCGCAAGAGGGTTGAGCATAGGGTGGGTTATTTTCTTTATAACATTGATAGTCAGACTGATAATCTTCCCTTTGACTTTTTCTTCCTACAAGTCATCGGCCAAGATGCGAGTCATAAAACCGGAGGTAGATGAGATAAACAAGCGCTACCCTGACCAGGCCGACGCAATGAAAAAACAACAGGCCACGATGGAACTCTACAAACGTGTGGGTATCAATCCTTTGGCCGGATGTCTACCGATGTTGATCCAGTTCCCGATCATCATTGCGGTGTTCAGGTTCTTTCCGGCGGCCATAGAACTCAGGGATCAGAGTCTGTGGTGGGCCGAAGACCTGTCGAGCTACGACAGCATATTGAATTTGGGGTTCAAAATTCCAGCCTACGGTGACCATATCTCACTTTTCGCGCTGTTATTGGCCGTTTCTACTTTCCTGATGTCGTGGATGAATATGCGTTGGCAACCCGCCCAGGCGGGAATGCCAGGGATGAAGTTTATGATGTTGTACCTGATGCCGATTATGCTGCTGGTATGGTTCAACAACTACGCTTCGGGAACGAGCTTCTATTATGTGCTGGCCAACCTGTTTACAATCATACAGATGTACGTTGTTCGTCTTACGCTCAACGAGGATGCACTGCGCAAAAAAATGCTCTCCAAACCGGCCAAGCCTAAGAAAAAGAGCGGGTTTATGGCTCGGCTCGAAGAGGCCAAAAAGGCGCAACAAGCCGCAGCCAGATCAGGACATCCGGCCCGTCGAAAATAAGAGCGACTACTATCGATTATGCCAGCCGCAGGTCGCCGTGACTACCAGACTGGCGCAGTCGGGAATCAGGGCACCAACGGGCAGTTCTGGTCTTCCACGCCGTACAGTGAGTCAAACGGGCTTATGTTGTACTTCAACAGCAACAACGTGAATCCCGTGTATAACGATCAATTCTCCTTCGGCCGTGCGGTGCGTTGTGTCGCCCGCTAAGAACTTGGTGAAAACAAGAGTCCCCGCGATCGAGGTCGCGGGGAGCAAAAGTTTCCACAAATTCAGTAGTCCACTGGGTCGGAACGCCGACAGCTACTTTAAGCTACGCAAAAGATCCAGTTATAGGTCTCAGGGCCATTCGACGGGCCGTTACTTCTTGAGAATCTTTATATTCTTGAAAGAAACCACGTCCCCGTGATCCTGTAGCAAGATGTGTCCTTCGGTGTGGTTTCCGAAGTCGGGCCAGTCGCGATACTTGCTGTAATCGACCAGTGCATCCCACTCTTGTGTACCGCGTTCGTATTCAACGATTTTCACTCCATTAAGCCAGTGTTCAACGTGAGGGCCGCACACCACGATCATCGCCGTATTGAACGCACTGGGACGAAGATAAGCTTCGGCAACGTCCTTTGCAGGGATCAAATCGTACAGTGAGCCCAAAGTTCGATTTCCGTTCACACCTAACTTTGCATCGGGGTGGCGCTGGTCGTCGAGTATCTGATACTCGCAACCTATCGCCGAACCTTCACACTTGTTCAGGTCGGGTTTGACGAAGTATTTGATGCCGCTGTTGGCCCCATTGGTGATTCGGAAATCGACCTTGAGTACGAAATCGCCATAGACATCGGTCGTGACTATGTCGCCGCCGTTCGTCGATTCGCCGCCATCGCCCTTTTCGACCGACAAAATGCCGTTCTCGATCTTCCAGCCCTTTTCGGAGAAGCCTTCGAGACGGGCACCGCGCCAACCATTCGTCGTTTCACCGTCCCACAACAGTTCCCAGCCTTCGGCTTTTTCGCGCGGAGATAACGTGTTGGCGATCAGGTTCAATTGAGGCACATCGAGGTTCTGATGCGTAGCCCAGCGTTCAACTTCTTTGGTGCAAATACGTATACCTCTCCAGCGAACCGTCTTGCCGTCGTTCGCGTCGCTGTAGATCTGGTGGATCTGAAGTGCGATAAACCCCTGAGAATAAACGTTATCCAGAAACGAAGCACACTCCACGCCATTGAGCCACGTGCGGATCGAATTGCCGACCGCTTCGATGCGCGCTTTGTTCCAATCGTTGTGCTTATAGGCGGTGCGGGCAGGTTGATTGAACGTCAGCGGATAAAGCCAAAGACGCGGGGTAGCTTCATCGTAAACACCTCCTGACCAAGCCCTCGGTTCGGTGTCGATCTCATATTGATAGCCGTGCACGCGACCGTTCTGGTAAGCTTTGGTGCTCTGGCTGCGAAACTGTACGCCCGAATTGAGCCCATCTTCCGCCTTGAATTCGAATTCGAGGATAAAGTCGCCGTAAGTCTTTGTAGTCGTGAGGAATACATTAGGCTCGCCCATCTTCGACACGCCTACGATAGCATCTCCTTCGGCCCTGAATTCGGTTTTTCCGCCGATCTTTTTCCAGCCGCTCAGGTTCTTGCCATTATAGAGCGGTGTCCACTCCTGAGCCGCAGCGCTTGCAACCAATCCGAGGGCCAGCGATAACAAAATTGTCTTTTTCATATTCTGTCTATTATTATAATTTATAAAATTCTTGCCATTCGAGCCTCGGTGGCGCACCGGCCAACAGGGCGTTTGCGATCGGATCGCCGGAGATCGTTCCGGTGTGGCGATCGAAAGTGAGTTTGCGACCGAGTCTTTGAGCGATCACGCCCAGACAGAAGACCTGAGCCAAAGGGCCGTGTATCTCGAACGGCGAGCGGGTACGCTCTTCACCGCGACAGGCCAACAGGAAGTTCTCGTAGTGTGTCGAGGGGCTTGTCGGCACTTCGGGCAGGCGACCGGCCATCTCTTTTGCCTTTTCTTCTGGTATGATGGACAGCGTGCTGCCGTGCGATCCGCCTTTGAAAATCAAATCCTTAGAGTATATTATCTTACCCGGATTGAGCTTGGCCGGTTGGATCGTATTGTTGCCCGACGGTGGAATGTTGGGGTCGAGTTCGCTCACGCCGTAACCTTCGGGCACACTGGGAATGTTATCAATGCCGTCGTACCAAGTCACGTCGCAAGGGGGCATCGCACCACGAGCTGCAAAGCGGAAACGCAGCGTCGAAGAGAGCGGAAAAAAGAAGTCGTTGTGACCCACAAGGCGCAATGGTTCAACCTCGTACGGCAGGCCCAAGTGGAGAAATTCGTGCACCGTATCCAACAGATGGGCTCCCCAATCACCCAACGCACCCATCCCGAAATCGTACCAGCTACGCCAGTCTCCGGGGTGATATTTCTTATTAAAGTCGTGCCACATAGCCGTACCCAGCCACGTGTCCCAATCCATATTCGGTGGAATGGGCTGACCGTCAGGGAATTTATGTGGATTTTGCTCATACACGTGCCAGCGGCGGGCGGAGTTCATATGCGCGGTCACGGCAGTCACGTCCTTTATGATGCCCGCGTCCTGCCACGCCTTGAACTGAAAATAGTTACCCTCGGAGTGACCCTGATTGCCCACCTGAGTAGCCAGATGTGGGTTGCGGCGCGCCATCTCCATCATCAAAGCGGCCTCGTGGAACGTGCGTGACATCGGTTTTTCGACATAGACGTGCTTCCCCTGCGACATTGCCAGCATCACGGCGGGAAAGTGCGAATGATCGGGAATCGCCACCGTGACGGCATCGAACTCGCCCCCGGTCTGGTCGAACATTTGGCGGAAATCGCGGAAACGCTTCGCATTGGGGTGCGCAGCAAGCGCGTTTTGGCAGAAGTCCGCATCCAGATCGACGTCACACAGCGCCACAATGTCACACAGCCCGGTCTTGCCGAACTCCCTCACCAAGTCCCAGCCGCGGTTACCTATCCCGATACAGGCGAGGCGAACCTTGTCTGTCGCAACGGTTTTTTTCGCATTTTTCGGCGTCGCACCGAACCCTTCCAACGGCGAAAGACCTCTCAAGGCCAAGCCTGCCGCAGCGATAGAGCCGGCTTTCAAAAATTCTCTTCGTTTCATAACTATTTTAAGTTTAGGTTGTTCTGTATATAATTCGTTAGCTCCACGAATTGCGCTACCGAGAGTTGCTCCGCCCTCAAACTGAAATAAGGATGCTCGGCATCGGGTGGAAGGACACCACCCGCACCGGCGTTCCGGTCATTGAACGCTGCCCTGATGGCGTTACGCAACATTTTGCGTCGCTGCCCGAAGGATGCCTTAACCACCTTCACGAATAGTTTCTCGTCGCAACCCAGCTCCTGCACCCCATTCCGCCGTAGCCGAATTACTGCGCTTTTGACCTTGGGCGGTGGTGAAAACACACTTTCGGACACCGTAAAAAGATACTCGATGTCATACCACGCCTGCAACAACACACTCAGTATGCCATAAGTTCGACTCCCCGGTGGTTCAGCAATTCGTTGAGCCACTTCGCGTTGTACCATCCCCACCACCTCCGGCACCAGGTCGCGATTCTCCAGCACTTTGAAAAAGATCTGCGAGGAGATGTTGTATGGAAAATTCCCTACGATCTTCACCCCTGTTGGCCAACGTTCCCGCAAATCCAGCTTCAGGAAATCACCCTCTATTAGCCGCCCCTCGCCATCATCATCTCCTGCGAATTCCGGAAACCGCTCCTTCATATAGGCTATGCTTTCGCGATCTATTTCGATGCCCCACAGCGTTATATCGTCCCGCTCAAGCAAAAACTGCGTCAGCACCCCCATCCCGCCGCCGATTTCCAAAACATCATTCGGAACTTTTCCCGTTTCTGCGTACCCAATAGCCGCCGTGGGCATTCCCACCGCCTCTGCAATTTTTCGCGCAATGTTCAAATCCGTGAGGAAGTGTTGCCCTAATGATTTTTTTGCCCGGACTTTCATAGATTTCCTTGGTTACCTCCCTTCGCTGATCGGCGCCAGCCTTCGGCCGACAAGCCTCGGCTCAGGTCGGTAAGCCCGCCATTTTCAGTGGCCTTGTTCGCACATAAATTTAACCCTCACAAGCCTGATCTCCTCTTCGGTGAAATCGCCTCCAAGCTCTTTTTGCGCTACCTCAATCGAATCACTCTGAGCATCGTCCCTAAAATAATAATATATCTCCTCGGCCTTGTCTTCGTCCATTACCTCGTCTATGTAGTAGCTGATATTCAGCCTTGTACCCGAATTCACGATTGCCTCGATTTCCGTGAGAAGCTCCTCGAAATCGAGGTCTTTGGCGCGGGCGATGTCGGTGAAGTCCATCTTTCGGTCGATGCACTGAATGATATAAACCTTGTTCGCGCTGCGGTTGGCCACTCCCTTGACCACCATATCTTGTGGGCGAACTATTTCTTTTTCAACCACATAACGCGCAATGAGTTCCACAAAAGGCTGACCGAATTTCTTGGCCTTGCCTGCCCCCACGCCACTGATGTTCTGCATCTCCTCGATCGTGACGGGATAGTGCACAGACATATCCTCCAGCGAGGGATCCTGAAACACCACGAACGGCGGCAGTGAGTGTTGCTTGGCTACCTTGCGGCGTAAATCTTTGAGCATCAAGAACAATTCCTCGTCCGCCGCACTACCTCCCTTGCTACCCGAAATAGTAGCGCCGTCTTCGTCGTCATCGCCCGAAGCGTCGTAATTGTGGTCGAGAGTAACGGTCACAGGGAATGGATGTTCGATGAACGAAAGGCCCTGAGAATTCACCGTCAGTAATCCGTAATTCTCAATGTTCTTGTCTATCAGTCCCAGTATCAGTCCCTGACGGATCACCGTGCCCCAGTAGCGGTCGTCGTGATCGGAACCCGCCCCGAACTGCTCGATCTTGTGGTGACGATAGCTCTTAATTATCGTGGTGGCTTTCCCCGTCAGCAGATTCTCCAGATAGTCTATCTTGAACTTGTCGCCGATCACCTGCAAGGTCTCAAGCACGAGTTGCATATCTGCCGTCGCATCGACCTTAGGTCTGGGATTCAGACAGTTGTCGCACGCACCACAATCGTCCAACGGATAGGTCTCGCCGAAGTAATTCAACAGCGTTTTGCGCCGACAAACCGACGATTCGGCATACGAAACGGTCTCCTGCAACAGCATCTTGCCTATCTCCTGTTCGTTGATCGGCTTGCCCTGCATAAACTTTTCGAGCTTCTGAATGTCCTTATAGCTGTAGAACGTAATGCACTGACCCTCACCGCCATCTCGACCAGCACGACCTGTCTCCTGATAGTATCCTTCGAGACTCTTGGGAATGTCGTAGTGGATAACGTAACGCACATCGGGTTTGTCGATCCCCATCCCGAAAGCTATGGTAGCCACGATAACATCGACATTTTCGTGAAGGAAGTCGTCCTGATTACGTGCCCGCGTAACTGCATCGAGACCGGCGTGATAGGCGTGTGCCTTGATGCCATTTGCCAGCAGCAGTTCGGCCAGTTCTTCGACTTTTTTGCGACTCAAACAGTAGATGATCCCCGATTTGCCCTCTCGTGCCTTTATGAAACGGATTATCTCGCGCACCTCATCCACCTTGGGACGGATCTCATAGTAGAGATTGGGGCGGTTGAAAGACGAACGATAGACCGCAGCATCCTGCATACCGAGGTTTTTCTGAATATCCATCTGCACCTTGGGAGTGGCGGTGGCAGTAAGCGCAATGATCGGCGCCGAACCTATGTCGTTGATAATAGGGCGGATACGGCGATATTCAGGACGGAAGTCGTGACCCCACTCGGAGATACAGTGCGCCTCGTCGATGGCAAAGAACGAAATTTTAATCCTTCGCAGGAACGACACATTATCCTCTTTGGTAAGCGATTCAGGTGCAAAGTACAGCAACTTTGTCTTGCCCGCCAACACATCGTCACGCACCTGCTGGATGGCATTTTTGCTGAGCGATGAGTTCAGAAAATGGGCCACACCGTCGGTTTCGGAGAAGGCGCGCATCGAGTCCACCTGGTTCTTCATCAGTGCGATCAGCGGCGAGATCACGATCGCCACCCCTTCGCTCATCAGTGCCGGTAGTTGATAACAAAGCGACTTTCCTCCCCCCGTAGGCATCAACACGAAAGTATCGCGACCCTCCAAGACGTTGCGGATAACCTCCAGTTGATTCCCCTTGAACGCAGTAAAGCCGAAGTACTCCTTCAGCTTATCCAGAATCTGTTTGTCGAGTTGTGCGCTCATTTTAGTGATTAAAGATATATATATTTTCCGAAAATCCGTATCTTTACGCAAAATAATTTGCAAAGATGCGGCTATATACCAAGGATCTGGTCAAGCAGTACAAAGCACGGCGCGTGGTCGATCACGTCTCCATAGAGGTCAATCAGGGCGAGATCGTAGGATTGCTTGGACCCAACGGTGCTGGCAAAACCACCACTTTTTATATGATCGTGGGGCTGATCAAACCTAACGAAGGTTCCATTTTTTTGGAGAACAACGAGGGGGTTTCGACCGAGATCACCAAGTTGCCGGTTTACAGGCGCGCCCAAATGGGTGTGGGATATTTAGCACAGGAGGCGTCGGTTTTCCGCCGTCTGAGCGTGGAAGACAATATCCGTGCCGTGCTCGAAATGACCGACTTTACTCCTGAATATCAAAAGGAAAGATTAGAGGCGCTCATCGCCGAGTTCGGTTTGGGAAGGGTGCGTAAATCTCTCGGCATTCAGCTTTCCGGGGGTGAGCGGCGCCGGTGCGAAATCGCGCGTGCAGTGGCCATCAATCCCGCATTCATCCTGCTCGACGAACCCTTCGCAGGAGTCGATCCGATCGCCGTCGAGGACATCCAAAGCATCGTTCGCAGCCTTAAGGGGCGTGGTATCGGCGTGATAATCACCGACCACAACGTCCACGAGACACTCTCCATCACCGACCGAACCTACCTGCTGTTCGAGGGTAAGATCCTCAAAGCCGGAACTGCCGAAGAGCTTGCCGCCGACCCCAAAGTTCGCGAGGTTTACCTCGGCAAAGACTTTACACTAAGATAAGCCGGAACACCGGCAGCGAATTATGGAAAAAACCATCATACCCGGAGCCGTGGAGGGCGAAGTCGATCCTCCGAGTTCCAAAAGTTACGCCCAAAGGGCCATTGCTGCAGCATATTTAGCAGACTTGTCATCCGGAGGTTCGGCGCTGAATAATAAAATCGCCGACGGCGTTCCGACCGATACAGCCTCTGATGATACCATCTCCGCCTTACGGGTCGTCGAGGCGCTCAGTAGCGGTGCCAACGTGCTGAACATAGGCGAATCTGGCCTTTCTGCGCGCCTTTTTACACCCATCGCTGCCCTAAGCGACCGCCCTATAACCATCACCGGCCACGGAACCATCCTTGAACGCCCTATGACGATGATGATCGAGCCTCTGCGTGCGCTCGGTGTCGAAGTGACTGACAGTGAGGGTTATCTGCCCATAACAGTGCACGGCCCAATGAGGGGTGGAGTCGTGGAGATCGACGGCAGTGTATCTTCGCAATTCCTCACCGGCCTATTGATGGCACTGCCGCTCGCCCAGGCCGATACCACGATTCGAGTCGCCGGCCTGAAAAGCATACCCTACATAAATATGACCCTCGATGTGATGGACGCTTTCGGGATCGACATCGACCATCGCGACTACGAGGAATTTTATGTGCCTGGCAGTCAAAAGTATATCCCTTGCGACTACACCATCGAGGGAGACTGGAGCGCCGCGTCGTGTCTGCTCGTTGCTGGCGCCATCGCCGGCAGCATTGTCGTCAAGAACCTAAGAGCAACTTCCCTGCAGGCAGATGTTGCGGTCATCGAAGCTCTCTCACGAGCAGGTGCACGCATTGAGCAATCACCCGACAGTGTGCGAGTTTCACGTCCGAGTGGTGGCCTGCACTCTTTCGAGTTCAATGCAACCGATTGCCCCGACCTTTTTCCGGCTCTGGCTGCATTAGCAGCCAACTGCGAAGGCGTCTCCACCATCATCGGAACCAACCGTCTCACACATAAGGAATGCAACCGCGCCGAAGCTATATATGAAGAATTCAGCAAGTTAGGCATCGACGTAGATATTTCCGAACCAGATATTATGCGCATCACCGGCAGCAACACCCGTGGCGAATCGGCAAAAGAGTTCTCGTACCGGCAGCCCGTCAAAGTGTGGTCACACGGCGATCACCGAATGGCTATGTCGTTGGCTGTTACTGCATTGAATGCAGTGACACCGGTCGTTATCACAGGTGCCGAGTGCGTCTCCAAATCTTATGCGAGCTTTTGGGAAGATTTTGAAAAACTAATAGTATGAATCAATTCGGACGATATTTCAGAGTGACCATTTTCGGCGAATCCCACGGCGAGGCGTTGGGCGTCATCGTTGATGGCATAAAAGCAGGAATGTCACTGACTTTGGGCGACTTCGAGGGTGATCTTGCTCGCCGACGTTCGGGGGCACCGGGCACGACTCCGCGTCACGAGAGCGATCTGCCCCAGATCGTTTCGGGAGTTTTCGAAGGCCATACTACCGGCGCACCTGTCGCGATTTTGTTCCGTAACGAGAATACTCGTTCCAGCGATTACGCCAAACTAATCGACCATCCGCGCCCCTCTCACGCTGACTGGGTGGCCGCACAACGTTTCGAACAATATAACGACCCGCGTGGCGGGGGTCATTTTTCGGGCAGGGTGACCTTGGGGTTGGTAGCAGCAGGCGTCATCGCCAAAAAGCAGAGCTCAAGTATCAGTATTTCTTCCGAAATAATCGAACTGGGTGGCAGTCGCAATACTACTGATTTTGAACAGATTATCTCCAACGCCGTGCGCGATGGCGATTCAGTGGGCGGCGTTATCGAATGTCGCGCAGATGGCGTGCCGATAGGTCTCGGCGAGCCGTTCTTCGACTCGGTGGAGAGCATTGTCAGCCATCTGATGTTCTCTATTCCAGGAGTTAAAGGTGTCGAGTTCGGTAGCGGTTTTGCCGGCGCACGCTTGCGTGGCTCCGAGAATAACGATCCGATTATCGATGCTCGCGGCACCACTGCAACCAACAATTCCGGCGGCATCAACGGCGGACTAACCAATGGTAATCAGATAGTTGTGCGCATTGCAGTGAAGCCAACGGCAAGTATAGAGCGTACTCAGCAGACCTTTAATTTCGCCAACCGCCGTATCGAACCTCTCACGATTGGCGGCCGTCACGATGCTTGCATCGCTCTGCGAGCAGCGGTAGTTGCCGAAGCCGCTCTGGCAATCGCCCTAACGGATCTCCTTCAACACACCCAAAAGTAGGCGCCAAAATTTATCAACGCTCTGAATCTCAAGACGTTCATCGGGCGAATGGGCGCCAAGAATTGTGGGGCCGAACGAAACCATATCGAGCTGTGGATATTTCTCCAAAAACAGTCCGCATTCCAATCCGGCGTGTATTGCCCGAACCTTTATCTGTTCGCCAAACAGCTGAGTGTAAGCCTTTTTTGTGATTTCCAACAGACGTGATTGCAGATTCGGAGCCCAGCCCGGATAGCCTTCCGAGTGTTCGACTCGCGCCCCTGCCAACGCAAATACCGCCTCCACAGCTGCCGCCGTAGCACGCTTTGCACTCTCGACCGACGAACGCTGCGAAGTAGTCACAACAATCTGTGAATCAGTCATTTTCACAGACGCAAGATTCGTCGAAGTCTCCACCAGACCCGGCATTGCAAAACTCATCGCCTGCACCCCATTCGACACGCCGACAAGAGCAGAAATCAATCGACGAGAGGCGTCCGCATCGATCACGTTTCGAGGCGCAGTCACGGTCGGCGTGCTCACAGCCACAACAACCCCCGCATCGGTATATTGCAATTCGCCGGCAATATCGGCAGCGAATTTCTTAATAAACTGCGAAAAATCCGACGCCTTACCTTCTGGAACAGCCACCACAGCCCTCGCCTCACGTGGAATTGCATTACGCAGGTTCCCACCTCCTATTTCGCTCAGTTTCAGGTCATAATTAGTCAAACCCACCCACAATGCACGAGCAAGGATCTTGTTAGAATTCCCACGCCCTTTCTCGATATCATCACCACTATGGCCACCCTTTAGACCCGAAACCAAAATCTCAAAAAACCTGTACCCGGCAGCTACCGGCTCGGTCGAATAAGGAAAATAAGCCAGCGTATCGACCCCGCCTGCACAACCGATGAACACTTCGCCTTCATCCTCCGAGTCGAGATTGATCAGGTATTTGCCCGTGATCATCGGTGGGCCGTCGGTGCCATCTGCTCTTCGACCCAGGTTAAACGCGCCCGTCAGACCCGTCTCCTCATCGACCGTAAAGAGCGCCTCCAGCGGGCCGTGAACTGCCTCTTTATCAATCAACAATGCCAGCACAGCCGCCATCCCCAACCCATTATCCGCACCGAGCGTCGTCCCCTTGGCACGCATCCAGCCATCTGCCACATAGGTTTGAATCGCGTCGTGCTCGAAATCGAACGGAGCTCCCTCAGAGTTGCGGGCCTCGCTGTTTTTCTCGCAAACCATATCGACGTGGTTCTGCAAAACGACGGTTGGGCGATCTTCCATTTCAGACGTCGCAGGCTTGATCATCACGATGTTACCTATTGCATCCTTACGATAATCCAAGTTATGTTCTTTTGCAAAATTTTCGAGAAAGGCGATAATTTTGCCCTCCTTTTTCGAGGGTCGGGGCACACGCGTGATTTCATCGAAAATACTCCAAACTAATTTATTTTCCATCTTTCAAGAATGCTATAAATTTCTCAATATCAAGACTATACCCATATACCGGTGCCAACAGTTCGCCTTTCTCGTCGAGCAACAAGTAGGCCGGCTGCGAACTTACCCCATATCGCGTATTGATCAGGTACGAATTGACCCTTCCGAGCGTTTTAAGTGTCTTGCCTGTCGAAGTAGTGACCCATTCGTTTTCAGGCAATTGTGTGCGGTCATCCGAATAAAGCGCAACCACTATATATCGCTCGCGCAGAAGCCTCAAAACTTCCGGATCCACCCAAACGCGCGCTTCCATCTCCCGACAATTGACGCATCCGTGACCCGTAAAGTCCACAAACACAGGCTTTCCTTCACGTCTCGCCGCAGCCAGCCCTTGCTCAAAATCGAAATATCCCGTCAATCCGTGCGGCAGGTGCAGAATATTGGCATATTTAACCGTTTCTCGTAGCAAAGAATTGCCGCGGCCGTCACGTGGTACCAAATCGCCTCCTCCACGTGACCCAAATTCCCCATTTTCGCCACGAAATTCCTGCGAAGACAAAGGCGGCAGGTACCCCGAAATCGCACTCAGCGGCGCACCCCACATTCCCGGAACAAGCCAAACGGTGAACGAAAAAACAACGATCGCCGCGAAAAGCCGCCCGACTCCGATATGCATAACTTCCGAGTCGTGCTTAAATCGCAGTTTGCCAAGCAGATAAAACCCCAGTATCGAGAACACGACGATCCAAATCGCCAGATAAACCTCTCTGGGAAGGATGCCCCAGTGGTAGGTCTGGTCGGCCACTGAGAGGAATTTCAGCCCCAGTGCGATCTCCACAAGACCTAAAATAACCTTCACCGAACTAAGCCAGCCACCGCTCCGGGGCAGCTTTTCGAGCAGACCGGGGAAAAACGCTAACAGCGTGAACGGCAGCGCAAAAGCCGCCGAAAAAACCAGCATCGTGATGATCGGCACCCAAAATTCTCCCTGCGTGGATTTTATCAAAACCGTGCCCACGATGGGCCCTGTGCACGAAAACGACACCAGCACGAGCGTAAGCGCAAGGAAAAACACGCCCATAAGCCCTCCCTTTTCGGCACCGCGGTCGGACCGATTCACAAGCCGGCTCGGCATCCGCAACTCGAACGCCCCCAGTAGCGACGCCGCAAACACCATAAATACCACAAAAAAGAGCACGTTTGGAATCCAGTGCGTCGCCAGCCAGTTGAAAATATCCGCCGTAACAGTTTCTCCTCCGGCAAGATAAGTTGTCAAAATTATTATCGCAATAGGCAACGTATAAAGAGCGATAATGAAGCCGCCGAACAACAAAGCCCGCAGCCTCGCCTTCGCGATATCACCCCCGCCACCCATAAAAAACGACACCGTCATCGGCACCATCGGGAACACACACGGAGTCAGTAGCGCCGCAAAACCCCACAGGATCGCCGCCAAAATAAGTCTTATTAATCCAGACCCTGAATCTGGCTCGGAACTCTGTTCTGCGTAGTTCGATTCGCCGTCGGCGTTCCGACCGAAATCCCACACTCCTCGAATGCAGCCCACCTCGTCTTTGCAAATCTGGTATTCGACCTCCCCTGCAAGCGTGCCTGCACCCCTAAACTGTTGAGCAAACCGCGCCGTACCTTCCCAATAGCCTACTTCGAAGCCAAAAACGGGGTCGAGATGGCGCTGAGGTTCGTCCAATGCGCGTAACTCACCGACAAGCTCGATGCCTTCCGACGTAGAGAAGTCGAAACTCGTTGCTAACCCTGGAACTGCGTAAGGTCCAAGGTCATAGAGATGCCAACCGGGGGTAATTTTCGCCTCGAAAACCACCTCATAAAGCCTATCTTGGGATGCCGCCTCTCGCTCCCCAACCACCTCGACCCGCTTACTCCAACTCGCGCTACCCTCTTCCGGTGCCTGTGCAATGGCCGCGCATTGCCCTTCCCAAGCCGCTACAGAAAAAACAGCGACGCAAAAAAACAGTGCTAACCGCCTCATTATTTGTCGGGTGCGGTCTCCAAAGAGTAGACCAGAAATTTCCAGAATCGCTCCACTGAGTCGATGTTCACCTCTTCGTCGGGCGAGTGCGGATAACGGATCGTAGGGCCACACGAGATCATATCCAGTTTTGGGTAGACCCCGCCGATTATGCCGCATTCGAGTCCTGCGTGGACTGCTGTAATCTCGGCCGGCTTGCTGAACAATTTTTCGTATCCGGCCGCCATCGTCTTAAGGATTGGCGATGACATATTTGGGTTCCAGCCGTCGTAACTGCCTGTCAGTTCAATGTTTGCGCCGATCAATCTACACAGCCCGCTTATGCGTTCACAAACGAACTCCTTCTCCGAACGTACGGAACTACGCACCAAGGCGTGCATTTTTATGAACGATTCTGCGTCGCCCGATTCGCCGTCGGCGTTCCGACCACTGACCACACGCGCCAGATTGCTGGAAGTCTGTACCAAACCGGGCATCGCAGTGCTCATTTTCACCACTCCATCCGGGCAAATGCAAACCATATCCGCCAAATTCAGCGCCACCGCGGCGGGGATAAATTCGGTCGGATATTCGCTTTCCGGGAGGCTGACGACTTTCAGCGAAATGCCATCTTCGATGTCTCTATACTCCTGAATAACAATTCGTTCCATCTCTGCCACAGCTTCGCTAAACGCCGTATAATAGTCCACAGGAACAAGTACCAAGGCACGGGCCTCGCGCGGAATAGCGTTACGCAGGCCGCCGCCATCAATAGACGCAAGCAACACTTTATCAGATAGATGCGGGCGCAACGTGCGGAATATCACTTTGTTGGCATTGGCGCGTTGCAGGATTATCTCGATTCCTGAGTGACCACCCTTGAGACCTTTAACTTCCACTGCCACAGCCTTATATCCACCCTCTGGCCAATGGTGCGGTACCGGTTCGGCTTTGTACTCAAGCTCGATGTTGGCGTCCGTTCCGCCCGCGCAACCGATGCACAGTTCGGCCTGCCGTTCGGAGTCGAGATTGATCAAAATATCACCGTGTAATTCGCCTGCCTTCAAGCCGAAAGCCCCCACCATTCCGGTCTCTTCGGTTGCAGTGAATAGCGCTTCCAGCGGCCCGTGCTTAATGTCCGAGGACTCCAAAATCGCAAGCATCGCCGCCACACCGATCCCGTTATCAGCTCCCAGGGTTGTACCTCGCGCCTTAACTTTCGCATCCGAACCCGTGCCATCAACCCACGGCTCGATCGCATCCTTCTCAAAATCAAACACTTTATCGTTGTTCTTCTGCGGCACCATATCGAGGTGAGCCTGCAGCACAATGCCCTTTCGCCCTTCCATTCCGGGAGTGGCGGGCTTGCGAATGATAACGTTATTCGCCTGATCTACAGTGTATTCGAGGTTATGACTCTTTGCAAAATCCACAATGAATGCGCGGATCTTCTCTTCGTGGTGCGAGGGGTGCGGAATGCCGCAAATCTCGGCAAAATGGGCCCACAGGGCTTTCGGATTCAGGTCTGTAATTTTCATAATCTCAATCTTTAAAATTGCGGTCAGAGTAGTAATCACGCAACGCTGTCACTGCAATCTGGCTATCATATTTTTAATGTTCTCTTCCATTTGTCCGAGACGATCGTGCGAGTGGGCGGGATGGAATTTTTCGCCCGTAATGTTCTCATACAGTTCGATATATCGCTCGCTTATGCTTGCCACGATGTCGTCGGTCATTTCGGGCATCACATCGCCCGCTCGACCCTGGAAACCGTTATCCATCAGCCATTCGCGTACAAACTCCTTGGACAGCTGTCTCTGTGGCAGTCCGTTGTCGAAGCGCTCCTGATATGTGTCCGCGTAGAAATACCGCGACGAATCGGGCGTATGGATCTCGTCGATCAGCGTTATTTCGCCGTCACGCTTGCCGAATTCGTACTTTGTGTCCACAAGTATCAGGCCACGGGTAGCGGCTATTTCGGAGCCCCGCGCGAACAGCGCCAGCGCCACCCGCTCCAGTTCGTTGTAATCTTGTTCCGAAACGAGCCCGCGGGCCACGATCTCTTCTTTGGATATGTTTTGGTCGTGCGCTCCGATCTCCGCTTTGGTCGTCGGGGTGACGATCGGGACGGGAAAACGTTGATGCTCCTTCATCCCATCCGGTAGTTTCACTCCGCAAATCTCTCTCGCTCCGGCCTTGTAATCGCGCCATGAACTACCTGTCAGGTACGCTCTTACTATCATCTCCACCGGGAAAGTTTCGCATTTGTAGCCTGCCGTGACCATAGGGTCGGGCGAGGCGATCTTCCAGTTGGGACAGATGTCCGCCGTAGCATCGAGAAACTTGGAGGCTATCTGATTTAGCACCTGTCCTTTATACGGAATTCCGCGTGGTAACACGACGTCGAACGCCGAGATTCTGTCCGTGACCACCATCACAAGCCACTGACCATCAATGTCATATACGTCCCTAACCTTCCCCACATAGAGGCTTTCCTGGCCGGGAAGCGAAAAATTCGTTTTAACTATCGCTCTGTCCATCTTTTTTATTGAATGCTTTAACTATTTCTTTTACAAGACGATGGCGTATAATATCGCCGTCGTCGAAATTCACAATTGCAATTCCTTTCACTCTTCCCAGTAACCCCAGCGCCTTTGCAAGGCCCGAATCGGATGCGCGCGGCAGGTCGATTTGGGTCAGGTCGCCCGTGACGATGAACTTCGCCGAAGGGCCCATTCGCGTCAGGAACATCTTTATCTGCGACAGTGTAACATTCTGAGCCTCGTCGAGTATCACGAATGCATTATCCAGCGTCCGGCCTCTCATATATGCCAGTGGTGCGATCTGCACCGTGCCTTCCTCCAGATATTTCGCCAGCTGTGCCCCCGGCACCATATCCCCCAGCGCATCGTAGAGCGGCTGTAGATATGGATCCAACTTTTCTTTCAAGTCGCCGGGCAGGAATCCCAACTTCTCTCCCGCTTCGACAGCCGGCCGCGTCAAGATTATCCTGCGCACCTGCTTCTCTTTTAATGCCTTGACTGCCAGCGCGATCGCGGTATATGTTTTCCCCGAACCCGCCGGGCCGATGGCGAACATCAGATCGTTCTTTTCCGCCATCTCGACCAACTTTCGCTGGTTCTTGCTCTTGGCGCGAATGATATTTCCCCCAACTCCGTAAAGAATTACGTCATCGCCTGACGACGGGATTGCGGGCCCGTTTTCTGAGTTGCTGCGATCGCCGTCCGCGTTCCGACCTCCGAATGCCTGCCTCACAACCTCTTTCGAGATATGGCCGTACTTCCCCACATACTCCAACAGCCCTTGTAGTCGCCGCTCGAAACGCTCGACCTCCATTTGATTGCCCAGCACCTTGACGGTCGAACCTCTCGCGATGATCTTCACCTTTGGCGAGGCGGCCACCATTTCGTCGAGGTTCGCATTGGCTACGCCGTAAAACTCCCTCGGATCGATCCCCGTCAGCTCTATCTCTTTTTCTATCATTCTGCGGCTTAGAACATTACCCCCACACCCAACGACCAGCTCGACAGCGAGCCTTTGACGCTCTCGTAGGTCGATCCGCCGCCCTTGATGTTGTTTTTAAGCTCCTTGAATTCGCCGTGGTAGCGCCCGTCGATGGTTAGCAGACCGATATCCACGCTCGCTCCCAGCGCATAACCTACGGCAGGACGTGTCGGAAGTAACTCCAGACTGCCATCCACGGAGGAGTAGTTGTTCATCAGATTGAACACCGGCCCGGCCTGCACACGCACTATGCTCACTTTTGCACTCAGTAGCAACGGTATGTCGATGGTCTGCATCCGAATTTTTGAGGTTTCGCCGCTATGATCTGCTCTCGTTTTTGGGACAATTGGGGGCATATTGAGAATACCTTGGCTATGCATTTTGTAGTTGTTCTGGCTGTACACTATTTCAGGTTGCAGGAACAGTCCGGCTCCCAAGGCCCCGCTTCCGAAACCCACCAACCGCAATCTCGCCACCGCCGCCAAGTGCCAACCCAGCTTCGAGTCTGTAGTGAAGTCGCTCGTTTTAAGTTCCATATCTTGCGAGGTAATCCCCACTCTCGCTCCTATTTGTACTTTTTGAGCCGAAACTTTTTGCGCTGCCGTGCTTGCTGCAAGCACCAGGGCCGCCAGGATCAGAAATTTCTTCATACACGACAAATCTACAAAAAAAAACGCAACCCCGTACAGGATTGCGCCTTAATTTTTCGCGTAGCTTGAAATCACCGTAGCCGTGGCTACCCTCTCGTCGCCCGCCTTCGGCTTTTTACTTTGTGGCCTTCTTGTCGTAATGTTTTTGATATCGGCTCATAAACTTATCGACGCGTCCGGCGGTGTCCACCAGCTTCATTTTGCCCGTGTAAAACGGGTGCGAAGTGTTGGAGATTTCCATCTTGTACACGGGATAGGTTTCGCCGTTCACTTCGATGGTTTCTTTTGTCGAAACGGCGGACCTCGTCAAAAACACAACGTCGTTGCTCATATCCTTGAACGCCACGATCCTGTAGCCTTCCGGATGTATTCCCTTTTTCATTGTGCTTTCCTTTAATTAGTTTGTATTGGGCTGCAAAGATAGTCAAAGTTTTTGAAAAACCTACTCATATCTTCCACTTTTCAGCATCGACACCTCTTTGTCCGTCAGGAACCTCCATTGGCCTCGCTTGAGATTCTTTTTGGTCAGTCCGGCAAAGTACACCCTGTCTAATCTGTGCACTCCGTAGCCCATCTCCTCGAAAATTCGCCTCACGATTCGGTTGCGCCCACTGTGAATTTCGATCCCCACTTCCTTGCGGTTTTCGGGCTTCACGAACTCCACGGCATCGGGAATGATCACCCCGTCATCCAGATCTATACCGTCTCTGGCACGCAGTAGGTCATTATTAGTCAGAGGTCTTTCGAGCGTCACCTGATACACTTTTTTCTTGTTGTGCGACGGATGGGTCAGCTTTTGGGTCAGCTCGCCGTCGTTGGTCAGTAGCAGCACCCCTACCGAACTTTTGTCCAATCGGCCCACCGGATAGATCCGTTCAGTGCAGGCATTGCGTACAATATCCATCACGGTTTTGTCGGCGTGCGGGTCGTCCAGCGAGGTCACATAGCCCTTGGGCTTGTTCATCACTATGTAGACTTTCTTCTGATTATTAAGCAACTCACCCCTCAGATGGATCTGGTCGCCGGGCTGGATCTTCGTACCTAACGTCGTCACCACTACCCCATTTACAGTCACATCACCTGCTGCCAGCAATTCGTCGGCTTCTCTGCGCGAACACTTGCCTGACATCGCAATATAGCGGTTCAAGCGCATCTCGCCTCCCGCGTCGGTAGGTGTGTAACTCGGATATTTTTCGGGTTTCACTCCCGGATCCATCGCCCCCGAAGTGTCTTTTTTCACAAAAGGTTTCTTTCCCGCGAACGGCTTTTTCTGGTATGGCTTTTGACCGTTGAAGTCATCTCGTTGCCGACTCTGGGATCTCTGCGGCTCCCATCTGTTGAAGTCACGTTCCGGCTTTGGCCCTCCCACGAATTTGTTATCTGCCGAAAAGTTAGGATTGTATGAGCGTCTCTGGTCACGATTTTCTCGCGGCACTTCCTCTGTTGTCGGTTTATCTACTCTTGGACTACGTGTTACTGCTTCCACCGATACCGTGCGATTGCGACGGCGTTTGTCTTTCTGAAAATCGGAATCTCTCATTCGGATTTGTTTTTAGTTTCGCGCAAATGTAGTAAATTTGTGGTTAAATTCATCAAATATATGTACAATTTTGATACCACGGCACCTCGCGAAGGTACCGGAACGCTGAAGTTCGACGCCCGCAAAGAGGTCTTCGGCCGCCAGGATGTGATTCCGATGTGGATCGCGGATATGGATTTCGAGTGCCCGCGGGCCATTGGCGAGGCCATTCGTCAGCGTGCAACGCACAATGTTTACGGTTACGACTTCGGGGGAGAGACGTGCATCCCATCGGTAATCAACTGGCTTTCAAGGCGTTCACACTGGATGATCGAGGAGCAGTGGTTGCGCTTCACCACAGGGGTCGTTGCCGGACTGGGTTTTGCGATTCGAGCTTTCACACGGCCGGGAGACGGGGTAGTGATCCAGCCGCCGGTCTATTCCCCGTTCCGTACAATGACCGAGGTGAATGATAGACGCGTGATATTCAATCCTTTACGCCACACCGAGGATAGCTTCGAGATGGATTTCGATGATCTCGACCGCAAACTCGGCACCGACCTCGAAGGCGGTGGGCGCGTGAGTGCGATCATTCTTTGCAATCCCCACAATCCCGTGGGTCGTGTTTTCACCGAACAGGAACTTCGTCAGTTAGGCGAACTATGTGTAAAACACGACGTTACGATAATTTCCGACGAAATTCATTCCGACCTTGTTTTTGCGCCCCACCGCCATTGTCATATCGCCTCACTCGATCCGCGTTTTGCTGAGCGTTGCGTGACTTTCGTCGCCCCCAGTAAGACTTTCAACGTCGCCGGTTTGGCCACTTCTGCAGCTATAATATCTTCTGAATCAATGCGTTCAGCGTGGGATGCCGAGTACTCGCGCACGCACATTATCGACGGCACGCTATATGGCCACATTGCCCTCAGGGCGGCTTACGACCATTGCGAGGACTGGCTTGAGGAGTTGTTGCCGTATCTGCGTGATAATGTGGAGTTTGTGCGAAAGTTTTTGGCTGCGAACGTTCCTCAGATACACACGATACGCCAAGAGGGTACTTACCTTATGTGGCTGGATTTCCGTGAAGCGGCAACGGCTGCAGCGGGTTGGGCTACGCAGAACGACCTTATGTCGTGGCTTGTTAATTCCGCCGGATTGGGACTTAGTTCGGGTACCGATTTTGGTCGCGAAGGGATCGGTTTTGCGCGAATGAACGTTGCGACAAATCGTGCGACTTTGGAGAAAGCGATGGATCGACTTGCCTCCGCAATTCACATTTTGGGGTAGCTCGCTCCCGCCGTCGGCAGCCCGAAATTGTCACTGAACTTCGCCGTATCGGACCGTTTTGTCTCCACGTAGTATTCTGAATTTAAGGAAGTTATAACTATGATATAACGGTGGAAAGAAGCGACGAAAAGTCATCATTATGCGGTCTTTTGCCGAAACATTCGGCACATTGATCGCTTCCCGAAAATAGCGACCAAACATTTCTTTATGCTCCTCTGCAAAGGTTCGGCGGGAGGCCATATCAGGATTGTAACGCCGATTCATCACAAGCAGGTAACCTTCTCTGTAAAAGCGTTTTGAGTGTGTGTCGGCAAGCAATTTCGGCAGCTTTTCGCGACGGGCAAACTCAACCCGATCATCCAGCGCACCGCTCGCCCAACGAACATCGAATCCACTCTGCATCACACTTTTAGGGTTACGAAAATGGTAGTAAAGTTTTTCGCTCGTGGTTGCTATTTTTGGTGCCGCCGCCAACAGATGGTGCACCACCCAAACATCCTCGTCGGTGTATAACCCAACGGGAAAACGCACCTCTGCCCAAACATCGCGGCGGTAGAGTTTGTCCCAAATATATATGCTTGCCTCAGTGTAAAAACTTTCAAGTATCTCTCTGTTGGTGAATACTTTAATAGATTGTGGTGTGGGCACAGGCAGGCTTTCGGCGATGCCCTTTTCGCAGCGACACTGGGCGATGGCGCAGTCGTTTTCGAGGCAAATCTCAAGTAACCGCGCAAGCATCGTGGGAGCGTAAAAGTCGTCGTTGTCGCAAAACGCAATATATTGACCCTGAGCCGCTTGTATGCCGTCATTACGTGCCGCCGAAACCCCGCCGTTAGACTTGTGGATTACCCTCACCCGAGAATCCTGCGCGGCATAAGCATCACAAATTGCAGAGCTGGCATCAACAGAACCGTCGTTCACAAGGATCAATTCGAGTTCGCTATATGTCTGACACAGAATGGAATCTATGCAGCGCGCGAGATATTTTTCGGCGTTGTAAACCGGAACGATAACCGAGATCAAAAGGAACGACGACGTATTTTTAGACTTTTGTACCGACATAGAATAAGTCAAAAGGTGGCAAAGGCCACAGCGAATTATTTTCGGCGGCTGCAGCCAGTGAAAAAATACGAAAGTCGTCCGAAGTAATATTGCGCGTAAGTTGCTCGTTTTCAGCCAAAAGTCGGTGGCGATTGAGACGATTGGCAACGTCATAAGGCACGCGTAACATCCATCGTGGCAGGCGGTCGCGCAGGCGAAGAGGGTCAAGCCGGGTGATACGATCGACGCCCGCCTTGTTGCGTTCATAATATTCCATCGCACGCTCATTACCGAAAACTCCCAGAGCCTCGACACGATCGAAGCGACTCTCCATCAGACTGTTAAGCTCACCGGGAGAGTATTCGCGGACGTGCCAGGGATTGCGAGTAAGAGACATCGTACGGTTGGGGGTGGTGACGATGAACTGTCCGCCGTGCTTCAAAACACGCTGAACCTCAGAGAGAAACCCGAAATCGTCGCGCAGATGTTCGATGAGCTGGAACGCCACCACAAAGTCGAAACTCGCAGCGGGAAACTCCAACGGCGGCACTTTCGAGCGGTGAAACTGAACGTTGTCCGGAAGAGTAGCAAGGGAAGAGGGCTGATGCTTGTCTACGGTAGTAAGAGACTGACACACAGGAGACAACGTCTCGATGCCGTAACCGGTACCGGTACCTATTTCGAGCACGCGCCCGCCGCCCGCCGCAGGAGAGGGGGAAGCGAGGAAAGTGGCGGCAATCCTGCGCGCCGCCTCACGATAGGCCAACACGGAACGCGCAAACACAAAGTTGTCGCTCGCGTCCGATGCCGAAACCCGTTGCGCCGTGTTCATCGTCTCAGGGTCGTTTGGGTGTCGGAAATCTCGATTACGCCACTTTTGAGAAGAACTCCGACGGCGCGTTTGAACACTTTTTTACTCATCGAGGTGAGGCGCGCGACATCTTCGGGAGCACTCTTGTCGCCAAGAGGCAATGTTCCGCCGGCCTGCTCCAACAATGCGCGAAGGCGTTCGGCGGCATCCTTTACCTCGTCGTAACCCTGTTTTTGAACTGCAACGTCGATGCGTCCGTCATCGGTAATGCGTCGAACGAATCCGGTAAGTCGGTCGCCAATCATCAGAGGTTCAAATACCTGGTTACGATAGAGCATACCCCAGTGGCGCCCATCGACAATCACGCGCCAACCGATCTCGCTATCCGAAGCAACCATAAGCGAAACCTTCTGACCGGGGGAGACCGTGATCTCGTCGTTAGTGACCACGCTACGCAATTTCATAGACGCAACGGCACGCCCCGTAACCGAATCCTCATACATATATATAAGGTAGCGATGGCCAACGACAACCCCGCCCTGTTGGTTGCGGTTGGGCAGAAAAAGATGCTTGGCGGCAAGACCCCAGTCGAGGAAAGCCCCGTGGTCGTTCTTATCAACCACCTGAAGGTAAGCGATTTGACCGACCTCAACAAGGGGCGTTTCGGTGGTGGCAACGAGCCTGTCTTCTGAGTCGTGATAAACGAACACGCGTTTGGCATCCCCCGGCTTATCGGCCATCGAAACGTAGCGGTTGGGCAGCAGAACTTCGGCGCCCTCGGCGTCTGTAAGATAGAGGCCGTGGTCGGAAATTCGGCTTACAGTCAGTTCGTGGTATTTTCCAGCATTAATCATTGGAGGCAAAAGTACAAAATTTTTGCTATCTTTGTTTTTCAATGTCGCTAAGCATAGTTGTCATACTACTCTGTTCGGGCCTGCTCGTGGGTTTTATCAACACACTGGCGGGGGGCGGGAGCGCGATTTCATTGACGATATTTATGGCGCTGGGACTACCTGTACAGGTAGCGAACGGAACGAATCGAATCGCTATACTGATGCAAAACCTCTCATCCACTGCGACTTTCACGCGCAAAAAGATGCTCGACTGGAGAAGCGGAGTGAGGCTTGGAATTCCGGCGATACTGGGAACATTGGTGGGAGCGCAGGTGGCGGTGACTATTTCGGCCGAGGTTTTCCAGATATGTCTTGCGCTGGTGATGGTGGCAGTATTGGTCTTCACGATCTTCGGCAACAAGATTCTCAAGCGCGGCGAGGGCGAGGGGTTCAAGGCGGGGTGGTTGCACTATTTTGTGTTCTTTTTGATAGGCATTTACAGCGGCTACATTTTTGTGGGCACGGGATATCTTATACTGCTGAGCACTATGGGGTTACTACACTTAGGGATTGTCAAAAGCAACGTGATCAAGAACTTCATAATCCTGCTTTCGATACCGTTTTCGCTCGTGGTTTTCGTATGGAACGGCGACGTGAGCTGGAGTTACGGTCTTATCCACGGGGCAGGAAATATGGTAGGGGCGTTCCTCGCGTCGCACTATGCGATTGGCTGGGGCACGAAATTTTTGAGGTGGTTCGTTGTTGTTGTCGTGCTGTTTTGCCTTGCCGATGTGGTGGGGTTGATCTCGATAAGAGAAGCTGTTCTGGCTATGATAAAGCAGGGTTGATATGATCAACGCCCACTTCCAGTGTGATTCCGTGTTACCTGGAAGAAAGGGGGCAATTAGCGAGCTATTGCGTAAAAAACAATAACAGTTAGAGAGATAACTTTATAAGGGTCGATATCAACTCGACCCTTTCCTTATTTATAGCAATACACCGAACGATGAGTCTTATAAAGACTATTAACTAACTTAATTTTATTGCTTATGAAATCAAATCAAAGTAATTCCGACGATCGTTCATTGAAAAATCGGGTGAAGTCCGTGTTTCAAAACAACTTTCCTATTTCGATCTATGTGAGCCTGACTTTCGGTTCAAATTTAGTTGAACTCTTCCTGATTGCAGTTGTGCTTGGGGTCCTATAGGCCTCTACTCTCTAAAATGAATGGTCCGGAATTTTGATTTCGGGCCATTCTTGTTATCTTTGCAACATAAATTAACAAAGAGTGACAACTCTTGAATCGTATCTGTAAACAACCACTTTACTCCCATTCGATTCGGATTGTCTGCTCGAAGTGCGCCGTGTAAACACGGCAATCTTCGGGCGCGGGCAGTTTTCGGATGGGGGGCTGTGGTTGGCCTACAGGTACGGAACTGTTTCCGCGCCTTTTTTATAGGCGCACAACTAACTAAAGTATGCGTCTATGAAAAAGTTTTCGTTCGGAGGGAGCGCAGCAAGAGGGAAGGTTTACTGCATTGAAGAACTCGATGTTCGGATGGTGCTTGAGAACGGCAAGAAAGTAATTTTACTATATGATACAAAATTGGCAAAACTTTGGCCTGAATATTACATAGCGAAAATAATACTATATCCACTAAAGCAGGGGTGAGAGGCGAGAGTCTTCGCAGGTCGAGGCCGCGAAGAGAAAAGCTCTTACAAATTCAGTAGTCCACTGGTCGGAACGCCAACAGCGATTTTTAAGCTACGCAGAAAGGCCAGTTATAGACCCACAAAGGGTCATTCGGCGGGTCGGCCGAAATGCCGGTAGCAATTTCCTGCTACGCGCAAAAACCTCCGATCGTCGAAAAGAAAAGCAACTACTATCGAACAGCCGCCGGTTACCGTCACTACACAACTGGCGCGGTTTCGTATCAGGGCACCCAGGGGCTTACTTGGTCGTCTACGCCGTACGATGAGTCTAACGGGCACGACGTGAATTTCAACAGTAACAACGTGAACCCCGTGAATCGCGACAACTACTCCTACGGCTTTACGGTGCGTTGTGTCGCCCGCTAAGAATTTGTAAACCCTGCTTAATTTTTTACTACCTTTGCAATATTATGAAGAGATCCCCTCCTGATCCGTCGAAAAAATGAGCGACTACTATCGAACCAGCTGCAGGCTACCGTCACAACCAGACGGGCGCGGTTACGAATCAGGGCACCGAGGGAGACGGCTGGTCTTCTACGCCGTACAGCGAGTCCAACGGGCACTACCTGATCCTCAACAGTAACAACGTGCGACCCGTGAGCAACGCGAATTACTCCTACGGCTTTACGGTGCGTTGTGTCGCCCGCTAAGAATTTAGCAGGGTATGAGGCGAGAGTCTTCGCCGGTCGAGGCCGCGAAGAGAAAAGCCCTTACAAATTCAGTAGTCCACTGGTCGGAACGCCGACAGCTACTTTAAGCTACGCGAAAAGACCAGTTATAGACCCCAAAAGGGTCATTCGGCGGGTCGTCAAGGGGCCGGAACGTCGAAGAGAAAAACGACTACTATTGATTATGCCAGCCGCGGGTTACCGTAACTACACTAATGGTGCGGTTACTAATCAGGGCACCAACGGTCAAGGCTGGTCTTCTACGCCGTATAGCGAGTCTTACGGGCTCTACCTGGACTTCAACACTAACCGTGTGAACCCCGTGAACAGCAACAACTACTCCAACGGCTTTACGGTGCGTTGTGTCGCCCGCTAAGAATTTGTAAGCCCTGCTTAATTTTAACTCCAATGGAAAATAAAGAAATCACTACTACCCGACCCGTCGAAAAAATGAGCGACTACTATTGAACAGTCACCAATCAGGGCACCTGGGGCGGTGGCTGGGCCTCTACGCCGTATAGTGAGTCTAACGGGTACGGTATGCGTTTCGACAGTAACTACGCAGGTCCGCCCGCCAATCACAACTACGCCAACGGCTTTACGGTGCGTTGTGTCGCCCGCTAAGGATTTAGCAGGGGTGTGAGGCGAGAGTCTTCGCAGGTCGAGGCCGCGAAGAGAAAAGCCCTTACAAATTCAGTAGTCCACTAATTATGAGTTAGTTATAGACCCCGAAAGGGTCATTCGGCGGGTCGTTTTTTCCGGCACACCGAAGAAAAAAGCGACTACTTTAGAGCCAGCTGCAGGCAACCGTAACAATAGCACTGGCGCGGTTTCGAATCAGGGCACCCGCGGGTACTTCTGGTCTTCTACGCCATACAGCGAATCTAACGGGCTCTACCTGCGCTTCTACGGAGACGCCGTTACTCCCGTGTACAATGCCACGTACTCAAATGGCATCACGGTGCGTTGTGTCGCCCGCTAAGAATTTGTAAACCCTGCTTTTTTTCATATCTTTGTATCCAATATAAATTAAGAGTGACAACTCTTGAATCGTGTGGTAAACTACCACTTTACTTTCGCTTGATTCAGATTGTCTGCTCGAAGTGCGCCGTGTTCTGTACGGCAATCTTCGGGCGCGGGCGGTTTTCGGGCGAGGGCTGTGGTAGGCCTACTACACGGAACTGTTTCCGCGCCTTTTTTATAGGCGCGCAATTAACTAAAGTATGCGTCTATGAAAAATTTTGCATTCGGGGGAAGCACGGGCCGTGGGAAAATCTACCTTATCGAAGGGCTGGAGGTTCGGGTGGCGCTTGAGAACGACAAGAAAGTAATTTTACTCTACGACCCAAGATTGACAAATCTCTGGCCGGAACATTATATAGCGAAAATAATACTATATCCACTAAAGCAGGGGTGAAAGACAAGAGTCCCGGCGATCGAGGTCGCGGGGAGAAAAGCCCTTACAAATTCAGTAGTCCACTCGTCGGAACGCCGACAGCTACTTTAAGCTACGCGGAAAGACCAGTTATAGACCCCGAAAGGATCATTTGGCGGGTCGGCCGAAGTGCCGGCAGCGATTTCGAGCTACGCGCAAAAACCTCCGATCGTCGAAAAGAAAAGCGACTACTATTGGATTAGCCGCAGGATACCGGCGAGACGACGGTGTGGTTAGAGTTCAGGGCACCAACGGTTATGGATGGTCTTCTATGCCGTACAGTGAGTCCAACGGGCACTTCCTGAACTTCAACAGTAACAACGTGAACCCCGTAACAAACGACGTATACTCCAACGGCTTTACGGTGCGTTGTGTCGCCCGCTAAGGATTTGTAGCCCCTGCTTAATTTAAAAGCGATAGATTCTTAACAGGTTTTTATAGGATCTATAAGTTTTTACGTGTGAAAAGCCCCGCTACGACACTCGAAGAAGGGATTGAGAAGCGACTCCTTGTTGTAGGAGAATTTAGAGAGGTCGGGAAGAGATTTGGTGGTCCCGCCAGTGTCGGAAAGGATGATCTCGCCGGCGGCAGTGTCCCACTCGTAAGTGGGAGAAGTACGGACGTAATAGTCGATGTCGCCCTCCGCTAAGAGGCAAAACTTATAAGAACTACCCTGCTCGACAACAACGGCATCCGGAAACTGAGCGCGGAGACGATCTACATACTCCTGGGTCTGGGCGTTCTTGTGAGATCGGCTAACGGCGATACGAAGAGGGGAGTTGGGCTCCTTGCGAAGAGGAAGTTCGGCAGCGCCCGCGAAAACCTCCTGATAAGTGAACTCGGCCGACGGGTCGGGAGCAACATTATTCTTAACGAACGACCCGTGGCCCTTTTCGCAAACGTAAATCTTATTGAAATAAGGAACAAAGATGATTCCGACGACAGGGCGGTTATTGACTACGAGAGCGATATTTACGGTGAATTCGTTGTTACCCTTGATAAATTCCTTGGTACCGTCGAGCGGGTCTACCAACCAAAACATATCCCAATCACGCCGCTCATCGAACCGCATCTCACGCCCCTCCTCGCTAAGAAGCGGAACGTGGGTCGATCCTAAATATTCTTTAATTACGGCGTGAGCCCGCTTGTCGGCCTCGGTGATGGGAGTCTGGTCGCGCTTAAGGTCGATATCATAGCCGTCCTTACGGCGGTAAATCTCCAAAATGGCCGCACCGGCACGCAGAGCAGCGTTATATGCCTTGGGCACAAGGTACTCCCTCTGAGCCGCGTTGAGATACTTTCCATCTTCCATAGCCTCAAATTTATAAAAAATTTTGGAAATAACAAAAAAAGACTTACATTTGCAGCCCAAATTGTACGATAAATGTACGTAATAGTAGAAATAGCAGGTCAGCAATTTAAAGCTGAGAAGGGTCGCAAGCTCTATGTTCACCGTCTTTCAGAGGCCGAAGGTGCCTCGGTGAGCTTCGACCGGGTGCTGCTAACGGATAACGACGGTCAGGTCAAGGTAGGCGCACCTGTTGTAAAAGGAGCCTCGGTGAACGCTAAAGTGATTAAACACCTAAAGGATGACAAAGTCCTCGTGTTTAAGAAGAGAAGAAGGAAGGGTTACCAGAAACTGAATGGTCACAGGCAGTGTCTGACCCAAATCGAAATCGAAAGTATTACCGCTTAAAGAAGGAGGACAAGGAAAATGGCACACAAAAAAGGTGTAGGTTCATCGAAGAACGGCCGCGAATCTGAAAGCAAGCGGTTGGGAGTGAAGCTGTTCGGCGGCCAGTTCGCCAAAGCGGGCAACATCATAGTTCGCCAAAGGGGAACAACTCACAACCCCGGCGAAAACGTCGGAATGGGAAAAGACCACACTCTGTTCGCATTGGTGGACGGAACAGTGGGCTTCGTCAAAAAAAGGGAGGGCAAATCCTATGTCAGTGTCGCCCCCCTCGCCGAATAACTACGAATATCTTTATCGGGTAAACTCGCCAGAGGAGCTTAAGAAGCTGTCTCTCGGCGAGTTGCCTGCATATTGCGAGGAGGTGAGGAGATTCATTATCGAGAACCTTGCGCAAACTCCGGGCCACTTGGCGAGCAGTCTGGGGGCGGTGGAGCTTACGGTCGCATTGCACTATGTGTATGAAGCGCCACAGGACAAGATAATCTGGGATGTCGGTCATCAGGCATATACACACAAAATCATAACGGGACGGCGAGACGATTTTCACACGCTGAGAAAGGCTGGAGGAATTGCCGGGTTTCCAAGGCCGAGCGAGAGCGAATATGACGCATTCACAGCCGGTCACGCATCCAATTCGATATCGGCGGCTCTGGGATTCTCGACCGCAAACAAGCTGAGAGGCCGACCGGAGCACGTGGTGGCGGTGATTGGAGACGGAGCGATGTCGGGAGGACTGGCATTCGAGGGACTGAATAACGCGGGAGTGAGCAAAAGCGACCTGCTGGTGATCCTCAACGACAACAGAATCTCCATTGACAAAGGAGCCGGAGCGCTGAAAGAGTATCTGGTGGGAATAACGACCTCGCGGAAATATAATTTGTTCAAGACGAGGGTGTGGAACCGTTTTCCGCCGGGCTCGGCTATACACAACTTCCTGAAAAAGACCGCGAACGCGATCAAGCACGGCATCCTGTTACAGAGTAACCTGTTCGAGAGTTTCGGCTTCAGGTATTTCGGGCCGGTGGATGGGCACGACGTGATTTCGTTGGTAAAAGTATTACGCGACCTGCGCGAAATCGGCGGCCCCAAACTACTCCACACGATGACAATTAAAGGTCGTGGATATGAACCGGCCGAACACGACCAACCTACCTGGCACGCGCCGGGGCGATTCGATGTGGAGACGGGGGAGAGGGCCGCTGAGAGTGGTGCAGATGCGAGACAAGGCAAGGGGGTGCGACGATGGGATCGGGTTTTCGGGGAGACGCTTCTTGAGTTGGCGCGAAAGGACGAGCGCATTGTGGCGATCACGCCCGCTATGGTTTCGGGATCGGGGCTGGGTGAGATGATGAAAGAAATGCCGACGAGAGTGTTCGACGTGGGGATTGCAGAAGCGCACGCGGTAACGTTTGCAGCGGGATTGGCCGCAGGACAGGCGACAATAGGAATGCCCGCGGCGAGCAGAGCTACGCAGAAAGATGCGCAAATCGTGCCTTTTTGTGTGATTTACTCCTCTTTTTTGCAGCGAGCTTACGACAATATAATTCACGATGTGGCTATCGAGGGTTTGGGAGTAGTGCTGTGCATCGATAGAGGGGGTTTAGTGGGAGAAGACGGGACGACGCATCAGGGTGTTTTCGACTTGGCGGCACTATTACCGGTACCGGGATTGGTTATAGCCTCGCCGATGGATGAGCAGCAGATGCGAAACCTGATGTACACAGCATCGAAAGCCGGACGGCCATTTGTGATAAGATATCCCAGAGGAGCGGTGCCGGGTCGGAACGCCGACGGCGAGTCGAGCTACGCAGAACACGGAGGATTTGAGAAGGTCGAGATCGGGCGGGGAAGGAAACTAACGACCGAGCAACGACCACTGGAAGAAGGAGACTCTCACCGCGAGGGAGGTCGAAATGTTGCGCTGTTGAGTTTCGGGCCGGTGGGATGGGCGGCGGCGGAAGCGGCCCAGCGAGCTCAAGCAAAAGGGGTGTCGGTGGCGCACTATGACCTGCGATTCGCAAAACCCCTGGACGAAGAGCTGCTACACGAAGTGGGAGCGCGATTCGGAAGTGCTGAAGATGGACGACCGCAAGGCCACGTGATCACAATAGAAGACGGGGTGGTGTGTGGCGGAGTGGGCAGTGCGGTGGAAGATTTCTTTGCGCGCAATGGCTATCGGCTGAACCTCATCAAGTTAGGCGTGGGAGATGAGTTCGTACCACATAGTAAAGTTTCAGAACAGCACGCAATGTGTCGGCTCGACGCCGATGGAATTCTCGCCGCAATTCTTAATTGCCCAACTCGAAGCTGAATCCGCGATTACGCATACGACCGAATCCGAACCCGTCACGAGAGTTGCGAGAGTCGATCTTATATAACCGTTCATTACGATCGAAGTAAAACAGCTTGGCTCCGGAAACATAGCGATGGTCGTTGTAGGAGCTGTATTCGTCGATCCGATAAACAATCCCCTCGGCGGTCATACTCTCCAACTCGGCCTGCGAACCCGCAAGGCGCTGGAAATCCCTAATCGACATACCCAACCGGGCCTTACCGGCAATGCCCGATGCCGTCATAAAGGTGCCGGAGCAACCGGAGAGCGTGAGTGCGACCAAAATCAAAAAAAATAATCTCTTCATAGCAATAGTTTTAATCGCCATCGGCGTTCCGACTCATAAACGTTTGATCTTAGCACCAATGGCGTTCAGACGACCGTCGATGTTCTGGTAACCGCGGTCGATCTGTTCGATATTTTGAATTATACTCGTACCCTCCGCCGAGAGTGCTGCAATGAGAAGAGCCACGCCTGCACGAATATCCGGAGAAGTCATCTGTGTGGCTCTGAGGCGAATACTATGGTCGTGGCCGATAACCGTCGCACGATGGGGATCGCAAAGGATGATCTGAGCCCCCATATCTATGAGCTTATCTACGAAAAACAGGCGGCTCTCGAACATCTTCTGGTGAATGAGAACAGAACCGCGAGCTTGGGTGGCAACGACCAAAAAAACGCTCAACAGGTCTGGCGTCAGGCCCGGCCACGGAGCGTCGGCGATCGTCATAATGGAACCGTCGATGAACGACTCGATACAGTAGTGCTCCTGACGCGGAACAAGGATGTCGTCACCGCGCTGCTCGAAATGGATGCCCATACGTGCAAACTGCTGGGGAATGATCCCAAGCTGATCGAAGCCGACATCCTTGATGGTGATCTCGGAGCGCGTCATAGCCGCCATACCGATGAACGAACCAACCTCGATCATATCGGGCAGAAGTTTGTGATCGGTGCCACCGAGCTCCTCTACCCCCTCGATGGTGAGCAGGTTCGAGGCGATGCCGGAAATACGAGCGCCCATACGGTTGAGCATCTTGCAGAGCTGTTGGAGGTAAGGCTCGCAGGCGGCATTGTAGATCGTCGTGAAACCCTTGGCCATTACTGCTGCCATCACGATGTTAGCCGTGCCGGTGACGGAAGCCTCGTCGAGCAGCATATAAGTACCCCGAAGGTTGCGCGCCTCGACGGTGAAAAAATCGTCCCCCGCGTCGAAATCGAAAGTGGCGCCGAGTTTCTGAAAACCGATGAAGTGAGTGTCCAACCGCCGGCGACCGATCTTGTCACCACCTGGTTTGGGAAGGTGGCCGACACCAAAGCGAGCCAACAGCGGCCCGACAATCATAACCGACCCTCGAAGACGAGTCGCACGCTGGCGGAAATCCTCGGTTTTCATATATTCGAGATCTATATCGGCAGCGCGGAACGACCAACGCCCCTCGCCGAGGTTCTCCACCTCGACGCCAAGGCACTGTAAAAGCTCTATCAGTTGAACCACATCGACGATCTGGGGGATACCGGAAATAGTCACCTTTTGGGCCGTCAGCAGCGTGGCACAAATAACCTGAAGAGCCTCGTTCTTAGCACCCTGCGCTACCACCTCGCCTTTCATCGGGAGACCCCCTGTAACTTCAAAAACAGCCATCGTGGGAAAATTTTTTGTAAAGATAATAATTTTTCTTTACATTTGTCGCCTCGATTCGCGCAGCGAATAGGGGATTATGGCGGGTTAGCTCAGCTGGTTAGAGCGTATGATTCATAATCATAAGGTCCGGGGTTCAAGTCCCCGACCCGCTACAAGGGGCCACGGCATTTTTGTCGGGGCTCTTTTTTTATTATCTTTGCGAAAATTCACATCCCTATGAAGACAACCTTTTTAACCATCGCGGCCATAGTTGTCGCAACGGCGCTGAGTGCGCAAGAGAAACCCAAAATGATGTTACCGCCACTGACGCCGCAGGGCGAGGGAGTGGGGATCAATCCGGGACGAGTGGTGTGGACGCACGCCCAAGGTGCAATTAACTGGGACAAAAACGCCTCCGAAGAGTGGTACGCGGACCAATGGGTGGATCCGGCCAAATGTGACTGGCTGATGGAAGCGGCGCTTGTGAACCTGACGGGAAAAGATACGGTGACCGAGAGCTGGAAAGCCTTGTTCAGCAGTTTCAACGAGCGCAAAGGGAAGGGACGTGAAGGCTACAGGACAGGTGAGAAGATCGCCATTAAGGTAAATCAAAATAACACCTACTCGAAAGACAACGAAGCAGAACTGAACGCCTCACCGCAAATGGTGCTCTCGCTGCTGCATACGCTGGTGAGGGACGTGGGAATACCGCAGGAGATGATCTCGGTGGTAGAGCCCAGCCGACATATAACCGATGCGCTATACGATAAGTGTCACGAGTTCTATCCGAAAGTGCGTTTTGTGGATCAAGAAGGAGGACAGGGAAGAATTGCAGCTACCTATGTTGCAGATGCGATACCATACAGTGTCGATAATGGAAACCTGGCAAGAGGGCTTTCGACGGACGTGATCGAAGCCGATTATCTGATAGATATGGCCTTGTTGAAAGGTCACGTGGGGCAAGGAGTGACGCTGTGTGCAAAGAACTGGTACGGGGTGACGAGCATAGACAAAGACTGGCGCAAAAACGCACACAACAACTTCGACCAAGACCGCAACGGCAAGCCCAAATATATGACATTTGTCGATTTTATGGCCCATAAACACCTGGGAGCCAAGACGGTCCTGTTCCTTGTGGACGGGCTTCTGGGATCGCAATTCGTGAGCGGGCCGGCAACAGGAATGTGGAAGTCAGAACCGTTCAAGGGTGCGTGGCCGAACAGTCTGCTGGCATCACAAGACGGAGTAGCGATAGACTCGGTCGGATTCGATATGCTGGTGGCGGAGTATGGTTCGACGCTACCCGATATCAACTATGGAGATGCATATCTGGTTGAAGCAGCGAACGTGGGAAACGCGCCTTCGGGAACTGTGTATGATCCTGAACGCGACGGGACTCCTGTCACTGGCTCGCTGGGAGTGGTCGAACACTGGAACGACGAGCACAAATATTCGGGCAAAGGAATCGAATTAATATACGTGGCGCAGTGAGGCAGTTTATGGATCGCGATTTTGTGCTGGAGACCGACACCGCGCGCCGACTTTATCACGAACACGCAGAGGGGCTACCCATAATAGACTATCACTGTCATCTCGATCCGGCAATGATCGCGCGCGACCACCGATTCGACAACCTGACCGAACTGTGGCTATCGGGAGACCACTACAAGTGGAGAGCGATGCGCTCCAACGGGATAGACGAGAGGTTCATAACGGGCAACGCGAGCGACTGGGAGAAATTCGAGAAGTGGGCAGAAACGGTGCCCTACACGATGCGCAACCCGCTCTATCACTGGACACATCTGGAACTGAGGACGGCATTCGGGGTGGAAAAATTGTTGAGTCCGGCTACAGCGAGGGAGATTTATGACGAGTGCACTGAGAAGCTGCGTTCGCCGGAATATTCGGCGCGAGGACTGATGAAGCGATATAGTGTCGAGGTGGTATGCACAACGGACGATCCGGCAGACTCGCTGGAGCATCACAAGGCGTTGAGAGAAGACGGTTTCGAGATAAAGGTGCTGCCAACCTGGAGACCCGACAAAGCGATGGCGGTGGAAAACCCGGAGAACTATCGCGCCTACATTGAGAGACTCGGAGAGGTTGCGGGAGTGTCTATCGGGCGATTTGCGGACCTGCTTGAAGCTCTGGGACGGCGTCACGACTATTTTGCAGAACAGGGGTGTCTGCTTTCCGATCACGGGACGGAAGGATTTTATGCCGAAGAGTTTACGGACGCGGAAGTGGAGGCCATTTTCGCGAAAGTGATGAGTGGGAAGGCGCTGACGGAAGAGGAGATTGCAAAGTTCCGGTCGGCGATGATGTATCACGGAGCGCTGATGGATCACGCAAAGGGATGGGTGCAACAGTTTCACTACGGAGCACAGAGAAATAACAACACGCGGCGGTTTCGCGCGCTGGGCCCGGATACAGGGTTCGACTCGATAGGGGACGAATTAGTGGCAAGAAATATGGCGCGGTTTTTCGACAATCTGGATGAGAAGGACAGGCTGGCAAAGACAATAATCTATAACCTCAACGCGCGCGATAATGACTTGGTTGCCACGATGATAGGAAACTTCCAACAAGGCCCGACGGCGGGGAAAATGCAGATGGGGTCGGGATGGTGGTTCCTCGACCAGAAAAGCGGGATGGAAGCCCAGATGAACTCCCTGTCGAATCTGGGGCTGTTGAGCAGATTTGTGGGAATGCTGACCGACTCGCGAAGCTTTGTGAGCTATCCCAGACACGAATATTTTCGCCGTATACTGTGCAATTTATTGGGTGACGACATCGAGCGAGGGTTGCTGCCCGCCTCGGAAATCGAATTTATCGGAGGCCTTGTGGAAGGGATAAGCTACAAAAATGCAAAGACATATTTCGGACTATGAAACAGACGATAGAAGAACGTTGGGGATCGCACCCTGACGACGTAAAACACTACGACACAGAACACCTTAGACGGGAATTTTTGATTGAAAAGCTGTTTGCACCGGGAGAAATACTAATGACCTACACCCACAACGACAGATTGATAGTGGGCGGAGCGATGCCTGCGGGAGAGGAGCTGAAACTGGAGGCACCGGAGCTGATAAAGAGCGAATATTTCTGCGAACGAAGGGAGATGGGTGTGGTGTGCATCGAGGGCAAAGGGATACTCAAGGTCGATGGAGCAGAGTTCGAGATGGGTTATAAAGACGCTGTTTACGTGGGTAGAGGAGCAAAAGAGGTGGTGTTTCGGAATGCTTCTTCTGCGGCACCGGCCAAGTTCTATTTCGCATCGGCACCAGCGCACAAAGAGTACCCGACGGCGCAAATCACCGCAACAATGCGTCGTACGAGAGAGTTGGGCTCGCCGGAAACGAGCAACGCGAGGACACTAAACCAACTAATTCTGAATGAGATAGTTCCTTGTTGCCAACTACAGATGGGGCTGACGGAACTGCACACGGGAAGCGTGTGGAATACGATGCCGCCACATACCCACTCGCGACGGATGGAAGCCTATTTCTACTTCAAAGTGCCGGAAAATCAGGCCGTGTGTCACTTTATGGGCCAACCGCAGCAGACGCGCCACATATTTATGGGCAACGAGCAAGCGGTAATCTCCCCCTCGTGGTCGATACATTCGGCGGCGGGAACTAGCAATTACACTTTCATCTGGGCGATGTGCGGGGAAAACCTCGATTACGACGATATGGACAGCTTTACTGCAGATAAACTAAAGTAAATATGAAGAATTTAATTTTTGCGGCGGCTCTCGGGGTCTGTTTTTGGGCCTGCGCATCCAAAGTTCCGGAGGTGATAGTGACCCTTGAAAACACACTGGGATTCGATCGTTCTACGGAGCTGGTTGAGATTCCTGTTAGTGAGCTCGGTGCCGTGTCACTTGCAACGGGGGAGGTTTATGTGGTGAGGAACAGTGTAGGGGAAGTGGTTCCCTCGCAAGTTACCAGTGATGGTTTGTTGCTGTTTGCCAGTGGTTTAGATGCGGAAGAGAGAGCTAACTTTCGCATTTCGGCAGGTACTCCGGGCGTGGATGGCGTGCCGGCGGAGTTTGCCACTAAAACAAAAGGGAGGTTCGCGCCGGAAAGGTACGACGATTTCATCTGGGAGAACGACCGTGTGGCTTTCCGAATCTACGGCAAAGCCCTGGTAGCCATCGACGGCCCATCCAACGGAATCGACGCACTCTACAAGAGAGTGGAAGAACCGATTTTGGATAAGTGGTACGCCGACTCTTTTGAGAATGGACTTTCGTATCACGACGATAACGGAACGGGTCTGGACGATTACAAAGTGGGACGAACATTGGGTGCAGGAGGGATGGCGCCATATATCGACGGGGAGTTGATTTTGAATAGCAACTTTCTGACTCAGACTGTGTTAGATAATGGCCCGTTACGCACGACTTTCCGTTTAGAGTATCCCGAAATCGTAATGCCGAATGGGGAGAAAATTGCCGAAACACGTACCTTTTCCATAGACGCAGGGACGCAAATGACAAGAGTTACGGAATCTTATGACGTTAAGGAGCCAATGGCGGTCGCAGTGGGATATCCTATGCACGCCCAGAAGGTTAAGTATATGTCCGCAGGCAGGGTGATGATGGTCGCTGAACCGACAACACCCAAAGCCAGTGGGATTTATCTCGGAATAGTGTTGCCTTCGAGCATATCTGGGGTGAAGGAGGATTCCGGTCATATTTTGGCCATCCAGAACTACACTCCCGGGGAGCATTTTAGCTATTACACAGGCTTGGGATGGGAGAAATTCGGCGGATGGAATGGCGAAAAATTTGCCCAATATCTTGAGAATTTCGCTGCTACCATTAAAACGCCTATCGTTGTCGAAGTGAGTGTGTTATGAGAATCGTTACTTTTGGAGAGGTGATGTTGCGATTGGCAACGCCTGATTATCAGAGGTTTGTGCAGGCGACGAGTCTCGAAGCAACCTTCGGAGGAGGAGAGGCAAATGTGGCGGTGTCACTGGCGAATTTCGGAATGGACGCCGATTTTGTGACTCGATTGCCCAATAATGATATTGCAGAATGGTGCCTGACTGAACTCCGCAGGAGACGGGTAGGTGTGGATTACGTGGTGAGAGGTGGCGAGCGAGTCGGTATCTATTTCCTTGAAACTGGAGCCGTTGCGCGTCCTTCCAAAGTAGTTTACGACCGCGCCCACTCATCCATTGCGGACATTCGGCCGGGAATGATAGACTGGCGCGAGGTGCTAAAAGGGGCTCAGTGGTTCCACTGGACAGGTATTACGCCGGCCCTATCGCAAGGAGCAGCAGATGCCTGTTTAGAAGCAGTCAAGGTGGCCAACGAACTGGGAATCAACGTATCGTGTGATCTGAATTACCGCAAAAACCTGTGGAAATATGGCAAGACGGCTGCGGAAGTGATGCCTGAGTTGGTGGATAGGTGCGACGTGATTCTGGGGAATGAAGAGGATGCCGAAAAGGTCTTCGGGATAGCTCCGGAGGGATTTTCAGCAGGGACAGACGGGCGGTTCGACGCCGCGCAAATGGGAGGAGAGGTGGATTCGGCGCGGTTCGAAAGTGTCTGCCGAAGGCTGTCGGAACGTTTTCCGCACGCAGGTAAGATCGTTATAACGCTGCGAGGCTCTATCAACGCAAACCATAATACGTGGGGCGCGGTGCTGTGGGATAAGGATCCGGGTATGGGAGGCGCAAAACTTTATATGTCAAAACGTTACGATATTACACATATTGTCGATCGCGTGGGAGGAGGCGACTCGTTTATGGGTGGATTGATCTATGGTCTACTGACTTTCACAGGTGACAACCAGAGAGCACTTGACTTTGCAACTGCGGCCTCGGCGCTGAAACATACCATAAGTGGAGACTTTAACCTTGTGAGTGTCAGCGAAGTAGAAATATTAATGGGCGGCGATGCCTCAGGAAGAGTACAAAGATAAGCCGGAACGCCGTCGGCGATTTAATTACATAGACAACTAATGTTTAGCTTAACTGGAAAAACAGCGCTGGTGACCGGCGCCAGTTATGGAATCGGGTTCGCGATCGCCTTGGCGCTGGCTAAGGCCGGGGCCAAGATAGCTTTCTGTGCGCGGAGGGAAGATCTGATCGAAAAAGCTGTGGAAGATTTTCGCGCGGAAGGGATCGATGCTCACGGATATGTGTGTGATGTGACGGACGAGGCGGCGGTGACGGAATTGATAGCACGCGTGGAACGTGAGGTAGGTGTGGTGGATATCCTGGTAAATAACGCAGGCATCATAAAACGAATACCGATGACGGAGATGTCGGTGGCTGATTTCGAGCAAGTTATAGATGTCGATCTGGTCGCGCCGTTCATAGTGGCAAAAGCAGTGATACCCGCAATGATTAAAAAAGGCGGTGGGAAGATCATCAACATCTGCTCGATGATGAGCGAACTGGGACGCGAAACGGTGTCGGCGTACGCCGCAGCAAAGGGCGGTCTGAAGATGCTCACCCGCAACATCGCATCGGAATACGGAAAATACAATATCCAGTGTAACGGCCTGGGTCCCGGATACATAGCCACTCCACAGACAGCACCGTTGCGCGATCGCCAACCGGACGGATCACCCCACCCGTTCGATGCATTCATTGTGGCCAAAACTCCCGCCGAACGCTGGGGAACACCCGAAGATCTGGCCGGTCCGGCAGTTTTTCTTGCCTCGGCCGCCTCGGATTTCGTGAACGGGCACATATTATATGTCGATGGCGGGATTTTAGCATATATAGGAAAACAACCCTGATGAAGATAATACCAGTATTTTACAGCGCCGATGCGGAAATGGCGAAGAACATCGTACGGGCCTGCTATAAAGGAGGAATTCGGGTTTTCGAGTTCACCAACCGAGGCTCGGCCGCGGGTGAAGTGTTCGAGGAATTGGTGCGAATGGCAGCCGCGGAGTGTCCCGAAATGGAACTCGGAATAGGCTCCATAGTCGATGGAGAGAGTTGCCGACGGTTTGTGGGGACCGGAGCGAAATTCGTTGTGGGACCGGTGTTCAGTGCCGACGTTATGGACGTCGCACGGGAGCTGAGCGTGCCATATATTCCGGGAGCCGCAACCCCAACGGAGATTTTCAACGCCCACAGGCTGGGTGCGCCGATGGTGAAAGTGTTCCCTGCCGCGGAACTCGGTGGTCCTGCGTTCGTGAAGGCTGTTCTGGCACCGATGCCCTGGCTGCCGATTATGGTAACGGGAGGAGTGGAGCCAACTGTGGAAAACCTCACCGCCTGGTTCAGAGCAGGAGCGAAGTGCGTCGGCATAGGTTCGAACCTATTCCCCAAGGAACTGGTCGCTGCCGGAAAATGGGATGAAATTACAGAACTTTGTACGAAAACTGTAACCATAGTTACTGACCTAAAACATTAGTTATGATAAAAGAACAAATGACCCGCTATCGCTGGACTATCTGTGCGATGTTGTTTTTTGCTACCACGGTCAATTACCTCGACCGACAGGTGCTGTCCCTGACGTGGAAAGATTTCATCGGCCCGGAATTCGGCTGGACGAACACCCATTATGGACTTATAACTATGTGTTTTTCAGGCTTTTATGCGTTGGCAATGCTATTCGCCGGCCGATTTGTCGATTGGCTCGATACCAAGAAAGGCTATCTGTGGGCTATCGGGATTTGGAGTGTTGGCGCGTGCCTCCACGCCCTCTGTGGAGTGGCGACCGAGGCCTGGGCGGGCCTGTCTGACGGATGGGTGGCAGGAGCGGCACAAGCTGCGCAAGGAGTTGCTACTGGAGCTAATATTGTCACGATCAGCGTGATAATGTTTGTGTTCGCGCGTCTTGTGTTAGCACTCGGAGAGGCAGGCAATTTCCCCGCCGCCATCAAGGCGACCGCCGAATATTTTCCGAAAAAAGACCGTGGTTTCGCGACCAGCATTTTCAATGCCGGAGCGCAAATCGGAGCCCTCGTCGCCCCACTTTCCATTCCGTTCATCGCCAAAGCGTGGGGCTGGGAAGCGTCGTTCCTGATAATCGGTGCTCTGGGTTTCGTGTGGATGGGATTTTGGGTGTTCGTCTACAAAAAACCCGAACAAAGTCCGCACGTCAATGACACCGAACTCGCTTATATTCTGCAAGATGACGTTGTGGAAGAGGTTGTGGTTGCAACCCCTGGGAAGGTGGTCGAGGTGGACATTATCGTGGAGCCGGCCCAGCCGAAAATGACCTTCCGGCAGTGTTTGACGCAACGTCAAACGTGGTCTTTTGCCATCGGGAAATTTCTCACGGATGGCGTTTGGTGGTTCTATCTGTTTTGGGCGCCAGCCTATCTGAGCTCGGTTTACGGAATGCCATCCCACGACCCGCGGGCCCAAATCGCGATCTTTGTACTATACGCCGTGTCAATGCTCTCACTGATAGGAGGTTGGCTACCGACATTCTTCATTGAAAAGAAAGGGATGAATCCTTATGCCGGACGAATGCGAGCAATGTTGATTTTTGCGTTTTTTCCGCTCCTGGCCCTGCTCGCACAACCTCTGGGTCACATTTCCTACTGGGTACCGGTCATCATAATAGGTATCGCGGGGGCGGCACATCAAGCCTGGAGCGCCAATATTTTCTCCACGATAGGCGATATGTTCCCAAAATCGGCCATCGCTACGATAACCGGCATAGGGGGTATGGCAGGTGGACTGGGGTCGATGTTGATACAGTTCGGCGCCGGCAAGTTGTTCGACCATTGTGAGATTACAGGACTGCAACTTTGGGGTTGTGAGGGAATTGAAAGCGGATATTTGATTATTTTTTCGATTTGCGCCGTGGCCTATCTCGTGGGATGGGTGGTGATGAAATCGTTAGTACCGAAATTTAAACCTGTAATAGTTTAAGTGTTATGAAAAAACAAAGAAAAGGGACGATATGCGTACAGGGAGGCTGGAAGCCGGGAAAAGGCGAGCCGAGACAATTACCTGTTTATCAGAGCACTACATTCAAATATGAGACATCGGAACAGATGGCAAATCTGTTCGATCTGAAGGAAGCGGGCTATTTCTACACCCGTCTGCAAAACCCCACGAACGATGCCGTGGCCGCCAAGATCTGTGAACTGGAAGGCGGCGCGGCGGCGATGCTAACCTCCAGCGGGCAGGCGGCGAACTTTTACGCCATCTTCAACATCTGTTCGACAGGTGACCATTTTGTTTGTGCATCAGCAATTTACGGTGGAACGTACAACCTGTTTGCCGTGACACTCAAGAAACTGGGCATCGAAGTGACGTTTGTGGATCAGGATGCAAGTGAAGAGGAGATCGCACGTGCATTCAAACCCAATACCAAGGCAGTGTTCGGCGAATCGATTGCCAATCCGGCGATGAAAGTGCTTGACATTGAGAAATTTGCAAGGCTGGCTCACAATCACGGAGTGCCGTTGATCGTGGATAACACCTTCCCCACACCGATAAATTGCACTCCTTTCGACTGGGGTGCTGATATCGTAACTCACTCTACCACAAAGTATATGGACGGTCACGCAACGGCTGTCGGAGGTGCGATCGTCGATAGCGGCAACTTCGACTGGATGGCTCCGGAACACGCAGCCAAATTTCCCGGCCTGACCACACCCGACGAATCATACCACGGCCTGACATACGCAACTGCATTTGGAAAAGGGGCATACATCACCAAAGCGACGGTACAGCTGATGCGGGATTTGGGGGCGATACAGTCGCCGCAGAATGCGTTTTTGGTCAATTTGGGCCTGGAGACCTTACACCTGAGAATGGAACGTCACTGCGCTAATGCTCAGAGGGTTGCAGAATTTTTGCAGTCGCGACCCGAAGTTGCCTGGGTGCATTATCCGGGGCTAACGGGAGATAAATACTATGATTTGGCGGCAAAATATATGCCCAACGGAACTTGCGGTGTACTGACGTTCGGTCTTAAAGGCGGGCGCGACAAGTCGGTGGCATTTATGGACAATCTGCGTTTTGTCAGCATAGTAACCCACGTGGCCGATGCGCGAAGCTGCGTATTGCATCCCGCAAGTCATACCCACAGACAACTGTCTGACACACAACTCTTTGAAGCAGGAGTTTCGCCTGATTTGATTCGTTTTTCAGTGGGGATCGAAGACGTGGATGATATTATCGAAGACCTTACTCAAGCTTTCGTGACATTTAACCGATAGACCTATGAAAAAGTTATTGATTGCGGCGATGGCCGTCCTGATGGGTGCTCTCTCTACGAGCTCTTGCACGCCGAAACCCCAAACACTCGACCTGACTCCCTTCGAGGAGGCATTTACAACTCAGGATCTCAACCTGCACAGTCTTATGGTATTACATCACGGAGAAGTGGTGGCCGGGCAGTGGTGGGGTGAGGGTGCGCCCGACAAACCGCACGTGATGCACTCGGTAAGCAAGAGCTTCACGGCAACGGCTGTGGGTTTTGCGATCGCTGAAGGACTCTTCGCTCTGGACGACAAAGTGACCTCGTTCTTCCCCGATAAGATGCCGGCCGAGCCCACTGAAAATCTTGCGCAAATGACTGTACGTCACCTGCTTACTATGTCCACCGGCCAACTACAGCAACCCTCGCGCGAAGGACAGGACTGGGTGGCCGATTTTCTGGCCGCACCGATCGAGGATACTCCGGGAGCGAACTTCCGATACAACTCGATGGCAACTTTTATGCTTTCGGCTATCGTGCAAAAAACATCGGGACAGAAGCTTACCGACTATCTGCAGACCAGGCTGTTCGGGCCACTGGGAATCGAAGGTTACATCTGGGACGAAAGCCCCGACGGCATCAATACCGGCGGCTGGGGTCTCTACATAAAGACCCAAGATATGCTGCGCTTCGGCCAACTGTTCCTGCAAAACGGCATATGGAACGGCAAGCAACTACTGCCCAAGGGTTGGGTGGAAGAGGCTTCGTCGTGGAAAATCGCATCAGGGCCGGCTGGTAACGAAACCCTCCAGGATCCCGAAAGCGATTGGGCACAAGGCTATTGCTATCAGATGTGGCGCTGCCGTCACAACGCCTACAGGGCAGACGGAGCGAGGGGACAGTTCATTGTCGTAATTCCTGACCACGACGCCGTGGTTGTGATGACCGCCGACACCGGAGACCTGCAAGGCGAGATCAACCTCGTGTGGGATCACATATTGCCAGCACTATAATAGTAAAAAGGCTCGGTTTTACCGAGCCTTTTTACATTTCGCGTGTTATTGTGACTACTTAACCGCTTCAATGGTGTAACCCGTCTTGTCGAGTTGGAAAAGCAAACCCTCCTCGCCGGCAAGATGCAATGCGCCTACGGCAACAAATGTGGGAGCAGCGGAGAACAGTTCGGGCAACTTGGTGAGCCACTTGTCGTTACGACCCTTGAGGAGTGCAAACTTAGCCTCTTCGCTTGAAGGACAGGGATTGTTGGGGTCGTTATAAGCGTCAGTGTACATCGCCGCAAGGTCACCGGCAGCATAAAGTGCAGTCAGCTTTTTGAGCGCCTCGATCGAGTAATCCATATTGTTGATGTTGCAAACCAACGACTCGGCCTGAATCTTCATAGGCTCGGCATCGAACAGAACGTGGATCTGATCCTCGACGGTTTCCAATCCGATGACAGGCAGGTTGTGCTCTGTGGCGAAGTTCTGAACGATAACGTCCATCGCAACGTGCGCCGCAGCGTTGAATTCGGGATAAGCCTGCATAAACAGCACCTGGCTGAGAGTAAGCGACAAAGCGCCGGGTTTGAACATACCCAGCTGCTCCATACCTACGCCTATCAGACTCTTAAGTCCATTGTCCAGAGTCTCGAAATCGGGCTGCGAGAGCAGGCTGCGGTAAGTCACATCGTCAGGCATAATGGCCGCCAGTTGAAGTTGAGTAGCCAAGGCTGCCTGATCTGCCATCACCATTTCACCCACAACCTGCTTTGAGGCCTCAAGGGCCGCCTGCGCTCCGGGGATGATGTCGAAAGTTTCCTGACCGTTAAGATGGTGTGTTCCAAGAATGTAAGAGGGTGTCTCGAGTCCGTTACCCGATACTTTCCAAAGAAGCGCTCCGGTAAATTTATCCGAAGGTTGGGCTACGGCAACTCCCCCTAAGAGGAGCGCCGTGCACAAAAACAATAATTTTTTCATCGTCATAGTATTTTATAATAAACTCCAAGCAACCGTCAAGCCGGCCATCACGATCGCAACCATCGACATCAACTTGATGAGGATGTTGAGCGACGGGCCCGAAGTATCCTTGAACGGGTCGCCGACGGTGTCACCAACGACATTAGCCTTGTGGCAAACCGAACCCTTACCGCCGTGATTACCTTCCTCGACGAACTTCTTAGCATTATCCCAAGCGCCTCCGGCATTAGCCATAAACACAGCCAATACGAAGCCACAAGACAGTGAGCCAATCAGAAGACCCATAACACCCGTAACACCGAAAATAAGGCCCGTAACGACAGGAGTGACGATAGCAAGGATGGACGGAAGAACCATTTCGCGCTGAGCACCCTTGGTGGAAATCTCTACACAACGAGCATAGTCGGGAGTCGCCTCGCCGGCCATAATACCCTTGATCTCACGGAACTGACGACGAACTTCTTCGACCATCGCGCCGGCAGCACGACCTACGGCGCTCATAGTGAGGCCGCAGAACAGGAACGCCATCATAGCGCCGATGAAAGCGCCGGCGAGAACCTTGGGGTTCATAAGAGTAACGTCGTAGAAATACATAAAGTCGGTGAACGAAGCCTGCGAAATGTCAGCTACGCCGGTCTTGGCAAGGAAGTCGGTAACCGTTTCGCCACCGAGGCGGATGATACCGATCTTAATCTCCTCGATATAAGAAGCAAGCAAAGCCAAACCAGTGAGAGCGGCAGAACCGATAGCAAAACCTTTACCTGTGGCCGCGGTGGTGTTACCCAGCGAGTCGAGAGCATCGGTACGCTTACGAACCTCTTCGCCCAATTCGGCCATCTGTGCGTTACCGCCTGCGTTGTCGGCGATGGGGCCGTAAGCGTCAGTGGCAAGGGTGATACCGAGAGTGGAGAGCATACCGACAGCTGCGATACCGATACCATAAAGACCCATACCGACGTTATCGAAGTCGCCCTGAGCTGCCAAAAGGTAAGAAGCGATAATACCGACGACGACCGCGAGAACGGGAATGGCGGTAGATTTCATACCGACAGAGATACCGGCAATAACAACCGTTGCAGGGCCGGTCTCACCGGCTGCAGAAATCTCCTTAGTGGGTTTATAGGATTGTGAAGTAAAGTACTCTGTAGCCTGACCGATAATGATACCAACGACGAGGCCGACAACGACAGCACCGCCGATCCAAGCCCAACCCTCAATGCCGAGAGCCCAAAGAATGACGAACGACGCGATAATAATAAGTGCACTCGAAAGGTTCGTACCGCGGCCCAGTGCGCGCAGGAGCTGTTTCATAGTGGCATTCTCCTTAGTGCGAACAGCAAAAATACCGAGAATGGAAAGGACGATACCGACCGCGGCGATGAGCATAGGAGCAACGACGGCCTTGTATTGAGCCATAATGTCGCCCGAACCGGCCAGTGCAGCAGCACCGAGAGCGGCAGTGGCAAGGATAGAACCACAGTAAGATTCGTAAAGGTCGGCACCCATACCGGCAACGTCGCCAACGTTATCACCGACGTTATCAGCGATGGTGGCGGGATTGCGGGGGTCGTCTTCAGGAATACCGGCTTCCACTTTACCAACAAGGTCGGCGCCTACGTCGGCAGCCTTGGTATAGATACCACCGCCTACGCGAGCGAACAGAGCCTGAGTAGAAGCACCCATACCGAAAGTAAGCATAGTGGTGGTTATAATGGTGAGCTTGTGAGCAGGGTCGATAGCGTCGGCAGGAATGAAGTGGTTCAGAACCACATACCAAACCGAAATATCCAACAGACCGAGACCCACAACGACCAAACCGAGAACGGCGCCGGAGCGGAATGCAATCCTGAGCCCTGAGTTAAGCGAACGGCGAGCAGCATTGGCCGTACGAGCCGAAGCATAAGTGGCCGTCCTCATACCGAAGAACCCGGCAAGGCCTGAGAAGAAACCACCGGTAAGGAACGCAAACGGAACCCAACCGTTCTGGAGGTTGAAACCATAAGCCATAACGGCGAACAGGGCCGCCAAAACAAGGAATACGATCAGCACGACGCGGTACTGCTGTTTGAGATACGAAGCGGCTCCCTTACGCACATAAAGCGCGATCTCGGACATACGGGGAGTACCCTCGCTCTCCTTCATCATCTGGCGGAAGAACCACCAGGCGAAACCAAGCGCCAATACCGACGCAGCAGGAATGATCCAAAAGATAGATGTAATCATACGTATTAATATTAAATTTGAATTAAGTAGGTCTTTTTAATCGCTGCCGGCGTTCCGGCGGCGCAAAGGTAGCAAATTTAATCTTTAATCCCAAGACCTTGTTTGGAGGCATAGAGAGTGGCGATGGAGATGCGGCACGAAGGAACGGCGCGAGCCATAGCCTCGGCGCACGAACCGATGGTGGCGCCGGTAGTTAAAACGTCATCTACAAGGAGAATGTGTTTGTTTTTCAGACGTTTGGGATGGCAAACAGCGAAAATTCCCTCGACATTGCGCCAACGTTCGTCGGGAGTACGGGTGGAAGTTTGGCTACGGTTGTTCACACGCCGCACAACAGCCTGAGTCTCAACAGGAACTCCCATTTGTTGCGACATACCGCGAGCAATGTATTCCGATTGGTTGTAACCGCGCTTCAGGATTTTGAGCGGATGGAGCGGAACGGGAACGATGAGATCTACTCCGGCATAAGTATCCGTGTCCGCCAGCGTGTGACCGAACCAACGACCCATATCGCGCGCAAGAGCCCAACGGCCCGAATATTTGAAGCGATGAACTACCCTGCGAAAGCCACTTTGGTCGATGAACCACAAAAAAGCCGTGGCATTTACTACCGGCACCAGGCCCCAAAAACGACGAGCGACGGGATTGTCGGCTTCTTTTTCGAAGCCCGTGAGAGGCATATCCGCCTGACAGGAAGTGCACAAAAAACCCTCTCCCCGGTGCATCGAGCGACCGCACGCAGGACAGGAGGGAGGAAAAAACAGGTCGAGAATATCTTGGAGTGGAGACATTTGGTCGTTAAAAAACAGCTCCCGGCGCTTCATAAACTCTCACATCTACAAATACAACAGCGAGAAACCCCACACGTTATGCCGAGAGCCGAAACTCTCTAACGAGCCAGGTTTAACGATTTATTGTATTTCAATGTGAGAGGCACAAAGATAACGCAAGCCGAGCGAAAATGCAAGCGAGCTTGCCATTTTCCGAGGCGCAGCCTATCTAAAACAAGCGCAGAGCAGTTAAAGATAACGATTTTTAATTATCTTTGCGAAAAGAAGAGTGCCCGAATGAAATACAAACGAATTTTACTGAAGCTAAGCGGAGAAAGCCTGGCGGAAAAAGAGACAAAGCAAGGAGCGGGAGCAAACTCAGTTTTCTCGACGGAAGTACTCAGCCAGTATGCGCTGCAAATCAAACAGGTCGTGGAAAGCGGCGTGCAAGTAGGAATAGTGGTGGGAGGAGGAAACATTTTCAGAGGCTTGCAAGGCGCGGGAAAAGGTTTCGACAGGGTGAAAGGCGACCAAATGGGGATGCTGGCAACGATAATCAACGCGCTGGCACTACAGTCGGCACTGGTGGAAGTGGAAGCAAAGTGCAAAGTACTGACATCAATTGCAATGGAACCGGTGGGAGAGCTCTACTCTAAGGACAAGGCGTTGGAGTATCTGGCCGCAGGAAATGTGGTCATAATCGGAGGAGGAACGGGCAACCCATACTTCACAACAGACTCGGCAGCGGCATTAAGGGCGATCGAAATAGAAGCGGACGTACTGCTGAAAGGCACCAGGGTCGATGGGGTCTATACGGCCGACCCAGAGAAAGATAAATCCGCAACGAAGTTTGAAGAGCTTACTTTTGATGAGGTTTACAAACGGGGGCTGAAAATAATGGATTTGACCGCTTTTACGCTCTGCAAAGAAAACGGAATGCCGATAATTGTGTTCGATATGGACACGAAAGGAAACCTGGGCAAAGTGTTGGCAGGAAACAACACAGGAACGTTAATAAAATAAGAGATATTATGGAAACGACGAAACAGATTATGGACGAAGGCAGCGGCCGAATGCAAAAAGGACTCGATTTTCTGGAAGAAACACTGCTCAACCTGCGAGCCGGAAAGGCCTCTACTAACGTACTGAACGGCGTGATGGTCGATTATTACGGAAGTGCCACGGGAATCGACAAAGTGGCAAGTGTGACGGTGCCTGATGCGCGCACGATCCTGATCAAACCCTGGGAGAAAAATATGATCGCCCCCATCGAAAAGGCGATCGTAAATGCGAACATCGGTCTGACTCCGTCGAACAACGGAGAAGAGATCCGTCTAACGATACCGGTGCTGACCGAAGAACGACGCAAAGCCATAGTGAAGCAGGTGAAAGAAGAGGCGGAAAAAGCGAGAGTAAGTCTGCGGAACACGAGGCGGGACGCTGTGGAAGCTTTCAAGAAATCCCAAAAAGACGGAATGCCGGAAGACGAAGCCAAGAACGGCGAAGCAGAGATCCAAAAGGTATACGACAAATTCTCAGCCAAGATCGACGCAATGGTCGCCACGAAAGAAAAAGAAGTTATGACCGTTTAAGCGTCTTGAAAGAGAGGATGTGGACGGTGACGCCGATTGCCGTGAGGGCGAGCAACAACTGAGCCCACCAAAGGTGTTCGACAACGAAAAAAATACAATAAAGCATCGAGACCCACATCACAGAAATGGAAATAAGCTTGACTCTTAGGGGGATAGCACGATGCTCGCGGAAATTACGAATATACGGACCGAGACGTTTATTGGATAACAACCACGTATACAGTCGTGGCGAGCTACGGGCGTAAATCCCGGCAGCGAGCAGCAAAAAAGGCGTCGTGGGCATCAGCGGCAGAAAAATGCCGACGATGCCCAACGCCAAAGCCAAAGAACCAATAATGATACCAAGGGGCCTCAACTCCTTTTAATTGCCGCGCTTAATTAATTTCAACAACGAACGGCATTCGAGCCTGAACTTCTTCCGAATCGAGAGTGGAGCGAAGATACTCATACTGCTCGAAAGAATCGCCCAACTCGTCGCGAAGAACTGATGCACGAACGCGGGCGGCAAAACCGGAAAAGAACGCATCTATTCCCGTGGGAGTGGCTGAAACTTCGTAAATGCGGAAGTCATCGGCAACACCTACCCGGTCGGCAGCCAGAGAAAGAGCATCGACAAGGCCACCGAAACCATCTACAAGGCCGATCGGCTGAGCATCTACGCCAGCCCAAACACGACCCTGACCGATTGCATCGACAGCCTCGAAAGTCATATTACGACCCTCGGCGACGTGGCCTACGAATGTGGAGTAAGTCTCCTCTACGGATTTCTGGAAGTAGTTCAATTCGGCAGACGTGGGAGCGTGGAGCATCGAACCGAGATCGGAGTATGTGTTGGTCTTAACGACGTCTGTGGTGATACCGAGCTTGTTTTTCAGAGCAGGAGCAACGTTTGCAAACACACCGAATACACCGATGGAACCAGTGAGAGTAGTACGGTCGGCGTAGACGGCATCGGCAGGTGCTGCAATATAATATCCACCCGAAGCTGCCAGCGCGCCCATTGAAACGATGACGGGTTTTTCGGCCTTCAAAAGAGTGAGCTCGCGCCACATAACCTCCGAAGCGAGAGCACTGCCACCGGGAGAGTTGATGCGCAAAACCACAGCTTTGACATCTTTGTCTTTACGCGCTTTTTTGATCTTTTCGGTCATCGAAATATCGCCCACCTGACCCGAAGAGCCATTGCCGGAAACGATCTCGCCCTCGGCGTAAATTACCGCGATTTTGTTCTTCGACGATAAATTGGAAGGCGTAATCTGTTTAACATAGTCACCGAACGAAACGATCTTGGGCTCTTTCTCCTCTATCTCGCCATCTTTATCGACGCTGAAAGTAAGGTCGGTGGGTTCGCCGGAAGCCAGAGCCTGAAGCTCGGCCAGCACCTCGTCCTGATAACGCAGACCATCGACAAAGCCGAGATCGAGAGCTGCCTGGGGAGAATCTACAGCGAGAACATCGGCAAAATGCTGAAGGGCAGAAGGTTCGATATCGCGAGTTTCGGCAACGCCACTAACGATCTCGTTCCAAAGCGAACCCGTCATCTTCTCGTACTGCAGGCGATTTTCGGGGCTCATCTTCTCATTCAAAAACGGCTCGACAGCGCTTTTGAACGAACCATGGCGAACAACGATAGGTTCGATATCGAGTTTGTCCAAAAGGCCCTTATAAAATATCAACTCTGCGGAAAGACCCGTCCACTGAAGACCGCCGGCCGGATTAGCATAAACCTTGTCGGCCACAGAAGCGAACCAATAACCGATCTGACTCCAGTTTTCCTGATAGGCGACGATAAATTTACCGCTCTCTTTGAACTTCACCAACTCGGCGCGAAGTTCCTCGAGGGCAGCGAGCTGAACCGACGTGTTTTCATCGAAGTGCATATAAATACCCTCTATGCGATCGTCCGTGGTAGCAGTCTGAATGGCCTTAACCGCCTTCAGAAGCGAAGTATGCGAAGTAGTGCCGAACACGGAGCCAAACGCTCCCAAAGGAGAAACGGAAGGAGAATCGGTGATCGTGCCCAAATTGAGTTGCAGAACGGATTCGCGCTCGATTACGGTCTTGGATGAAGAACCCATCATTGCGATCATCCCTACGAAGATAAGAGTCTGGATCATCGCCAATACTCCCAAACCCACGATTACGGCGAGCAGGGAAGCAAGAAAAGTCTTTAAAAAATTCATTGTCTGTTCTCTGTTAGTTAATTGTTGGCACAAAGGTAAAAATAATTTTAGTACTTTTGTTTTGATTTGTTTTTATCATTGTTTCAACAATAGAAGGGTTAATAACAAGAACAAGAACAAGAAGATAACAATATCAACAGACATTATTGTTTTTATTATTTCTTTATTATTAAATGAAAAACAAAATAGAAAAAATAAAAGATTTGGTGAAGGCTAAAAATGCCGTGATCCTTGCACATTATTATACGAGACCGGAGGTGCAACAAGTGGCGGACTTTGTGGGTGATTCACTTGCGCTGTCGGTGGAAGCAGCAAGAACGAATGCGGATGCAATAGTGTTTGCAGGGGTATATTTTATGGCCGAAACGGCAAAGATCCTTTCGCCCGAAAAGACGGTGTTGATACCCGATCCGGAAGCAGGTTGTTCGCTGGCGAACTCCTGTCCGGCGACCCAGTTTGCGGCTTTCAGGGCGGAACATCCCGATGCTGTGGTTGTTTCGTATGTGAATACGACGGCAGAGATAAAAGCTCTTACCGATGTATGTTGCACATCGTCGAACGCTTTAGAGGTAATACGTTCGATTCCTGAGGATAAAGAGATAATCTTTGCGCCTGACCGTAATCTGGGATCCTGGCTGCAAAAGCAAACTGGAAGAGAAAATATGATCCTGTGGGAAGGAGCCTGTCACGTGCACGAAGAGTTTTCGCTGGAGGGGATCCTGGAGCTTCGTAAACAGCACCCAGAGGCGCCTATTTTGGCTCATCCGGAGTGTAAGCAACCCATCCTTATGGTGGCGGACTTCGTGGGCAGTACGGCGGCTATAATCGCTCGTGCGGGGGTGAATCCTGCGACGGAGTTCATAGTGGTGACCGAACCGGGGATCCTGCACGAAATGAAGCGACTGTATCCCCAAAAGACCTTCTATCCCGCTCCGGGAATAGACTCTACCTGTGGCTGCAACGATTGCCAATATATGAAAATGGTTACACTGGAAAAAATTGCCTCTGCGCTCGAAACAGGACAGTCGGAAGTGGTGGTGCCGGAACAAACAAGGAAGAAAGCCGAAAAAAGCATTCGTGGGATGCTGGAAATTAAGAGCTAAATACTACATTTGTAACTCTGCAACTTAAAAAACAAAAGAATATGAAAAAGTTATTGGTGGTTATTGTGGCGGTGGTGATGGCTCTGCCCGCTTGGGCGGACGAAGGAATGTGGCTGTTGCCATACCTTAGCAAGCTGAATATTAAAGATATGAAAGCCAAGGGATTGAAGCTCTCGGCAGAGGATATCTACAATGTGAACGGCAACTCCCTGAAAGACGCTATAGTGATCTTCGGGGGCGGTTGTACCGGTGAAGTCGTGTCGGCCGAAGGGTTGTTGCTGACGAATCACCACTGTGGATATGGTCAAATCCAGAGTCTGAGCACCGTGGAAAACGACTATCTGAAGAACGGTTTTTGGGCGATGTCGCGCGCCGAGGAGATTCCTGCGCCGGGCCTTGCGGTTACGTTTATACGCAGAATAGAGGATGTTACGGCACAGGTTTTGGGTGAAGCTGCCGAAATGGGTGTCGGGGCTGCTCGTGATGCGGCAGTTAATGCAGGCGTTGCAAAAGTAACCGAAGAGATGAAAGCGAAATATCCTGAATATAATGTGCGAGTACAGCCGTTTATGGGAGGAAATCAATTTTTTGCAACGATTTCGGAGACATATACCGATGTGCGTTTGGTGGGTACGCCTCCCGACTCGATGGGAAAATTCGGAGGAGATACCGATAACTGGATGTGGCCAAGGCATACGGATGACTTTTCGATGTTCAGAATCTATGCCGGTGAGAACAACAAACCTGCAGCTTATTCGCCTGATAACAAACCATATAAAGCACCTGTGCATTTGAAAATTTCGCTCAAAGGGGTCAAGGAGAACGATTTTACGATGATTATGGGTTTTCCGGGAAGCACGGGCAGGTATCAAACCCTTGCGCAGATGACCAGTTTGATGGAGGTGGATAATGCTACCCGCATCGAGGTTCGTGGCGAAAGATTAGCAATACTTTGGGAAGATATGGAAGCTGACCCTGCAGTGAGACTGAAGTATGCGGCGAAATATGCCTCGTCGTCGAATTACTGGAAGAACTCGATCGGGATGAACAAGGCGCTGATGGATAACAAGATATTGGAGAAACAGAAAGCGCTGGAAGAGAGATTCCAAGCTTGGGCCGAGGCTCGTGCCTCTTCGCCTATGCAATACGATCTTGCGTTGTCGAAAATTCGCGAAGCAGTAGAAGCAAAGTCTAATGCAGACAGAGTGGCGCAATTTCTCTACGAAGCGCTGTGGACAGGAAGCGAGATCGTATCCGTTCCTCAGAGAGTCGGGGCGATAATGAAGGTGGAAGAAGGAAAAGTAACGAACATAGATGAGGTGATGAAGGCGATGACGAAATTCTACAAGGACTACAACCTTGCAACCGATCGTCGCGCTTCGAAGCGTATGTTTGAGTTGGTGCGCGAAACACTGCCTGTGGAGAGCCTGCCTTCGTTGTACGCTCGTGTGGATGAAGATTTCAAAGGAGATATCGAAGCCTTCGTGGATAACCTTTACGACAATTCGATCTATACCTCACCCGAAAAACTGACCGCCGCACTGGAAAATTACGACGGAGCAGCGATGGATGCCGATCCGGCTCAGACAATACTTAATTCGGTTAGAAATAGCATATTACGTCTGCAAATGCAAATGCAGCCTCACGAAAAAACTATGACGGATTGGCACGGCGTTTACGTGAAAGGACTGACCGAAATGAATCCGGAGGAGAAATACTATCCGGACGCCAATTTTACTATTCGTTTGACCTACGGCCAAGTGCTGCCTTACGAGCCGCGTGATGGGGTTATCTATAAGTATTACACCACATTGAAAGGTGTGCTGGAGAAAGAAGATCTCTCCAATCCGCTGGAATTTACAGTGCCCGAAAAACTTAAGGAAGCTTATGCAACATCCGATTACGGTCGTTATGGTCAAAACGGAGAATTGAGACTCAATTTCTTGAGTAACAACGATATAACAGGAGGAAACAGTGGCTCGCCCGTTCTTAATAGCCGAGGTGAACTGATCGGTTTGGCATTCGACGGCAACTGGGAAGCAATGAGCGGTGACGTAGTTTTCGAACCAGAGTTGCAGAGGTGCATAAACCTCGATATACGCTATGTGCTGTGGACGATAGATAAGTTTGCAGGAGCAGGGCATCTGTTACGCGAAATGACCATAGTACAATAATAATGGAGGAGATCACGAAAGATGCGCCGGAGCGGTCGCTGAATTTTATCGAAGAGATCGTCGAAGAGTACATTGCCGGCGGAGGAAAGGAGCTACAAACGCGATTTCCGCCGGAACCCAACGGGTATTTGCACATTGGCCACGCGAAAAGTATCTGCCTGAATTTCGGACTGGCGAAGCGCTACGGAGGCAAGTGCAACCTGCGCTTCGACGACACGAATCCGGTGAAGGAAGATGTCGAATACGTAGACTCTATTAAGCAGGATATCAAGTGGTTAGGATTTGATTGGGCATTAGAGCGCTACGCTTCGGATTACTTTGAGCAGTTGTATGATTGGGGTGTGGAGTTAATTCGCAAGGGGCGTGCTTATGTCGATGATCAGACTCAGGAGCAGATTCGAGCCACGCGCGGGACGATCACTGAGCCAGGAACGAATTCGCCTTGGCGGGATCGGTCGATTGAAGAAAACTTGGATTTGTTTGCGAGGATGCGGGGTGGAGAATTCGAAGAAGGTTCACGCGTGCTGCGAGCGAAGATCGATATGGCCCACCCGAATATGTTGTTTCGTGATCCGATCCTATACCGCATTATTCACGCCTCGCATCATCGCACGGGCGACAAGTGGTGTATCTATCCGATGTACGACTTTGCACACGGCCAAAGTGATAGTATAGAGAGGGTTACGCATTCGATTTGTACTCTTGAGTTTGCAGTTCACAGGCCTCTGTATGACTGGTTTATAGAAGAATTGGGCATTTTCCCATCGCATCAATATGAGTTTGCACGACTGAACCTTACCTATACCATAATGAGTAAGCGGAAGCTGCTTTTGTTGGTGCAAGAGGGCTACGTGAATGGTTGGGACGATCCTCGGATGCCAACTATTTCGGGTATGCGCCGGAGAGGATATACCCCTGCGGCGATCCGTGCTTTTGCCGAGCGAGTCGGAGTTGCCAAGCGCGATAACGTGATAGACCTTGGATTGTTGGAATTCTCTGTTCGAGAGGATTTAAATCGTGCGGCCCAACGTCGAATGGCAGTTGTAAATCCGCTGAAGGTGGTGATCACGAATTTTAGCAATTGTTCCACGGAGAACATTCGGTGCGTGAATAATCCGGAGGACGAGAGTGCAGGAACACGCGAAGTGCCGCTGACAAGGGAAATTTATATTGAGCGAGACGACTTTATGGAAGATCCACCCAAGAAGTTTTTCCGTTTATCACCCGGAAACGAAGTGCGTCTAAGGTATGCCTATCTGATTCGTTGTGATGAAGTGATTCGGGATCCTTCTACGGGAGAGATTGTCGAGCTGCACTGCACGTATGATCCCCAGTCGGCGGGCGGCGGGTCGTCGGATGGGCGGAGAGTCAAAGGGGTGATCCATTGGGTGTCCGTACCGACGGCTGTCGAGGCGGAGGCAAGGCTCTACTCTACCCTGTTTACGAAGGAAAATCCGGACGATTGTGCTCCTGACAAGACGTTTCTCGATCATTTGAATCCTGAATCACTGGTTGTTTCGCGAATTTTGATGGAACCGTCGCTTGCTTCTGCAGCTGTCGGAGAGACATTTCAGTTCGAACGTATAGGATATTTCTGTAAGGATGCGGACTCGACAGATGGAGGGTCGGTCTTCAATAGGACTGTGACACTAAAAGATTCGTGGGGGAAACAGCAATAAAGATGGGTTCACGTTGTTCCACGTGGAACAGAAGGTCGCAACTACTAGGATGATCTTAGCGACCGAAATAAACCAGTAATACGTTAATGTCCGCGGGTGAGACGCCAGGAATACGGGATGCGTGGCCAATGGTAGTCGGGCGCAGTCGCGAGAGTTTTTGACGAGCTTCTGTGGTAAGTGAGGAGAGAGAGGTAAAGTCGAAACCGTCAGGAATTGTAACTTCTTCGAGGCGATGGAGCTTCTCTGCGATGAGTTTTTCACGTTCGATATAGCCGCGATACTTGATTTCGATCTCAACCTGCTCGATCTCCTCTGTAGTAATTCCGTGTTTTGCGATGAATTCGGCAAGAGCAGTGAGGAATGGAGTGTCTTCGGGGGAGAGACCTGCGAGATCAAGAAGAGAGATTTCGTTGCGAGAAAGTACAAAATCAAGCTTGCGACCTTGGGTTAAAGGAGTGGAATTGTGCGAAATCAAATAATCCTGTAAATCCTCCGGAGCGACACTGAGTGAATGCACGAAACTTTTAAGCGATTCTACGCGCGATTTTTTTTGCTCGAAAAAGCCCCATCTTTTATCATCCACAAGTCCGATTTCGCGTCCTTTTGGCGTAAGTCTCAAATCGGCGTTGTCCTGTCGAAGCAAAATCCGATACTCGGCGCGACTCGTGAACATTCGGTATGGCTCATCGACTCCCTTTGTGACGAGGTCATCTATCAGTACGCCGATATATGCCTCATCTCGACGTAGGACGAAAGGCTTATCTCCCTGCAGTGCGATATGGGCGTTGATTCCAGCCATAAGTCCCTGAGCAGCAGCCTCTTCGTAGCCAGTAGTGCCGTTGATCTGACCTGCAAAATAGAGGCCCGGGACAAGGCGCGTTTCGAGTGTATGGAGTAGCTGAGTGGGCGGAAAGTAGTCATATTCAATCGCATAGCCCGGACGGAACAGATGGACGTTCTCCAGTCCCTCGATTTGGCTCAGCGCTGCCATCTGCACCCGCCAAGGGAGAGACGACGAGAAACCGTTGAGATAATATTCGGTGGTTGTAATTCCTTCAGGCTCAAGGAAAAGCTGATGTGAATCCTTATCGGCAAAGGTACGCAACTTATCCTCGATGCTGGGGCAATAGCGCGGCCCCACCCCGCGGATAGTGCCGTTGAACAGAGGTGAGTCCGCAAATCCGGTGCGCAAAGTCTCGTGAACCGCGAGTGAAGTATTTGCGATGAAGCAAGGGAGTTGTTCGGTAACAGGCTGTGTCTGAGGCGAAAAAGAGAATTTGGATGGATCTGCGTCTCCGTCTTGACGAGAAAGTTTGTCGAAATTTATGGTTCGTCCGTCGAGCCGGGCCGGAGTGCCGGTTTTCATTCGTCCGACTTCGAATCCGAGGTCTACAAATTTGTTTGTCAATCCTTTAGAGGAGCTCTCCCCTGCCCTGCCGCCTTCGACTTGTGAACGTCCAACGTGGATCAATCCGCCCAGGAAAGTGCCGGCAGTGAGGATTACGGCCCGTGCGCGAAATTCAACACCAAGAGCAGTCTTGACTCCAAATGAGCCTTCTTTTTCTGATGTCAAACCTGCTGCGTAGCTTGAATCGCCGTCGGTGTTCCGACCTACGAGCAAATCGACCACATTGTCCTGCCAAAGAAAAAGGTTTGGGGTGGTTTCGAGCGTGTGGCGCCAAAGAGCCGAAAACTGCGTCTTATCGCACTGGGCGCGCGGACTCCACATTGCCGCGCCTTTTGATCTGTTGAGCATCCGAAACTGGATGGTACTGCGGTCGGTGATGATTCCCATTTGCCCTCCCATAGCATCTATTTCTCTAACGATCTGACCTTTAGCAACTCCACCGACGGCAGGATTACACGACATAGCTGCCACCTTGGACAAATCCATAGTCACGAGCAGCACTTGCGAACCCAGTCGTGCCGCTGCGACGGCCGCTTCACAGCCTGCGTGACCTGCGCCGATAACGATGATGTCGTAGGTCAGCTGCATACGGAGAGATTTTCGTTGATTTTTGCGGAGATAAGATCGCGGAAATCTTCTGAAGGACAGACATTTATGATTTCAGCGATGAAGCCTTCGAGCTGCATTCGGCGTGCCTCTGATTCGCTGATTCCGCGCTGACGCATATAGTAAATTGCGTCCTCGTCGAGCCTGCCAATCGTTGCCCCGTGGGAACATTTGACGTCGTCGGCATAAATTTCGAGTTGCGGGCTGGTCGTGATGCGCGCCGAATCGGAAAGCTGAATGTTTCGACTATATTGTTGGGCATCAGTATGTTGAGCATCGCGAGCTACAAAAATTGTGCCTGAGAAAGAACCGGCTGCAGATCCGGAAACGATGCCTTTGACGAGCTGCCGGCTGGTGGTGTCGGGAGCCAAGTGATTGACACGCACATTTATAGAGGCATTGCCCACGAAGAGTCCGTGTAGGTTCACAGAAGCGTGAGGGCCGACGAGATCGACCGTGAGCGAAAGTTGCGCCGAGTCGGTCGGAACGCCTCCGAGTGCGAAGGCGACCAAGTGCAGATCTTGACCGGCTTCGACCTTGAAATTCAGGCTTTTAGAACCCGATTCAACAAGAATGGGTTCCGGAAATGAGCCAGTCATAGCCGTCGGATTCGAGTTTGAGGGCGAGCTCGCGAGTGCCCGAATGGATGATGCGACCCTTGTAGAGCACGTGCACGAAGTCGGGCACGATGTAGTCCAAAAGTCGCTGATGATGAGTGATTAACACGATTGCGTTGTCGGGCCGGCGCAGGCGCGAAACTCCCTCGCCCACCACCCTCAGCGCGTCGATATCGAGCCCGGAGTCGGTTTCGTCGAGCACGGCAAGGCGTGGTTCCAGCATTGCCATCTGGAAAATCTCGTTCTTTTTCTTCTCGCCGCCGGAAAACCCCTCATTCACCGAGCGCGAAATCATCGCCGGATCGAGCTCCACAAGGGCGGCCTTTTCGCGAGTAAGGCGCAGGAATTCTGTAGTATTAAGTAGCTGCAGACCAAGGTGTTTACGTCGTTCGGCCACGGCAGCTTTCATAAAATTTGCCATAGACACGCCGGGAATTTCTACCGGATACTGGAAGCCGAGAAAAAGACCCTCGCGGGCACGCTCCTCGATGCTGACAGAGAGCAAGTCGAGCGGTGTGGAAGATGTTTTGGGAGAGAACGTGACGCTGCCACCAGTGACCTCGAAGCGCGGATTGCCCGCCAACACAGAGGCCAGCGTACTTTTGCCGGATCCGTTGGGGCCCATTATGGCGTGAACCTCGCCGGCTGCGACTTCGAGATTAATCCCCTTGAGGATCTCACGAGTGTCATTTAAATCGCGGTCGGCGTTCCGACCACGACCTGCCACGGAAGCGTGCAAGTTGCTTATTTTGAGTAATTTATTCATTGACGTAATAATAAAAATAGCTGCCGGCATTCCGGCTAACCAACACTTCCTTCTAATGAAATTGCCAACAACTTTTGTGCCTCGACAGCGAACTCCATCGGCAATTTGTTCAACACTTCGCGTGCATATCCACCGACTATCAACCCGACTGCATCCTCGACGGCAAGACCTCGTTGACCGAGATAAAAGAGCTGATCCTCATTGATTTTGGAGGTAGTGGCCTCGTGTTCGACAATGGCAGATGCGTTGTTCGTTTCGATGACCGGAAAAGTGTGTGCTCCGCACTTGTCGCCCACGAGAAGTGAGTCACACTGGGAATAGTTACGCGCACCTTCGGCACGTCTGGCCACCTGTACCAGGCCTCGATAAGAGTTTTCGCTCTCGCCTGCCGAGATGCCCTTCGAAACGATGCGGGAGCGGGTGTTTTTGCCCAAATGGATCATCTTTGTGCCAGTGTCCGCCTGCTGGCGGCCAGCGGTCATTGCCACGGAGTAAAATTCGCCTACAGAGCCATCTCCGGCCAGGATGCACGAAGGATATTTCCACGTGATGGCCGAACCGGTCTCGACCTGAGTCCACGACAGGCGCGAATTGTCGCCTTTGCACAAACCTCTTTTGGTGACGAAGTTAAAGACTCCGCCACGACCCTCTTTGTCGCCCGGATACCAGTTCTGAACGGTGCTGTACTTCACCTCGGCGTCTTTGTGTACGACAATCTCGACCACCGCTGCGTGGAGCTGATTTTCATCACGTTGCGGTGCCGTACAACCCTCCAGATAACTAACGTAAGAACCCTCCTCGGCGACGATCAGTGTGCGCTCGAACTGCCCCGTGCCCGCCGCGTTGATGCGAAAATAGGTCGAAAGTTCCATCGGTGCGCGAACCCCCTTCGGAATATAGCAAAACGACCCATCGGAAAACACGGCGGCATTAAGCGCTGCGTAAAAGTTATCTGTATGTGGAACGACACTTTCAAGATACTTTTGCACCAGCTCCGGGTAGTCGCGCACGGCCTCAGACATAGAGCAAAAAACGATTCCTTTCTCGGCCAGAGTATCTTTAAATGTGGTTTTGACCGATACCGAATCCATCACTGCATCAACAGCAACGCCCGCCAGCATCATCTGCTCCTCCAGCGGAATACCCAGTTTGTTGAACGTGTCTATGAGCTGCGGATCCACCTCGTCCATCGACTTTTTGGTGGCGGTTCGGGGCGCTGCGTAATAGATAATATCTTGAAAATCAATATCAGGGATCTTCAAATGAGCCCAAGTAGGAGGTGTTAGAGTGAGCCAATGTCGATATGCTTTCAAACGACGCTCCAACATCCAGGCGGGTTCCTCTTTTTTCGCTGAAATAAGTTTGATAATCCGCTCGTTAAGGCCACAAGGAATGGTCTCCGTGTCGATATCCGTCACGAAACCATACTCATACTCGCGGTCGGCGAGCTGGTCTATCAACTCGTTCATTTCGAGGACAAAGGTAGGAAATATTTACGAATTGCGGCGGCACGGGATGGGCCGACGACTTCGGCAAGGGAATCGGATGAGCTTTCGGAAGGAGAGACAAGGGCGACCGCGCGGATAGCAGAGACGCTTTTAAATGCGTTGAGCAGCTGGGCTATGGTCTTGGGGCCGATGCCGGGGATGTTTTCAAGCTCCGAATGAATAAAATCGGCCGAGCGTTTGTTGCGGTGGAACGTAATGCCGAATCGGTGAGCCTCGTCGCGGATGTGCATCAAAACTTTGAGCGGTTCGCCGCCACGTTTGAGATAATAGGGCATCGGGTCGCCGGGGAAAAACACCTCCTCGATGCGCTTGGCGAGCCCCACGAGAGGGACGCGATCGGCGATGCCAAGTTCTTGAAACACACCGAAGGCTGCTGAAAGTTGGCCCTTGCCTCCATCGACGACAACCAGATCAGGAAGGAGGTCGCCCTCAGCTAAAAGGCGGGAGTAACGCCGATGGACAATTTCGCGCATCGAAGCGAAGTCATCAGGCCCCGTGACCGTTTTGATGTTGAAGTGACGATACTCTTTTCGTGCGGGCTTGGCATCGCGGAACACGACGCACGATGCGACAGGATGAGTGCCGCCGAGGTTGGAGTTGTCGAAACACTCGATCCAACGAGGTGGCCGATCAAGATGCAACTCGCGCTGTAAGGCATCCAAGACACGATTCGTAGCTTTTTCGGGATCTTTTATTTCGAGGTTCTTAAGCTGCTCGGCGCGATAGATGCGGGCATTTTTCTCGGCAAACTCCAACAGTCTCAATTTCTCACCACGCCTGGGAACACTGAATTTTTGTTCGGGAAACAGTGCTTTTTCGGGTAGGAACGGAAGCACGATTTCGCGAGCAAGGGGACCGGCAATTTTCTCCTGAATCTGTTGAATTGCCGTGGTGAGTATTCTTGCAGGGTCTTGTTCGGCGCCGAGGACGAGTTGCACGGTGAAAGAATTGATGACGGTTCCTCGTTTGATACGGGCGAAGTTACAATAGGCAACATCTTCGTCCACAACCAATGCAAAAACATCCAAATCGCCGAGAGATGAGCTGGCTATCACTGACTTTGATGTGTAGTTTTCGAGCAGATCGAGGCGATGTTTGTACGCCGCGGCGTGCTCGAATTTCAACTCGGCTGCGGCTTGTTTCATTGCCGTGGTGAGCGCGCGGCGAATCGGCCCCAACTCGCCGCGCAACATCGCGCGTGCCATCTCGACGAGCTCATTATACTCTCCCTCAGATTGTTTACCGGCGCAAGGGCCGCGACAATTTCCCAGGTGATATTCGAGGCAGGGACGGTATATTCCCTTTGCTATCTCCTCCGGAGCCAAATTTAGCTTGCAAGTGCGGAACCCGAACACTGCGTGAAGGATCTCTAACAAGTTACGCTGCACGCCGATAGAGGCATAAGGGCCAAAGTAAGCCGACCCGTCCCTGACTACACGCCGTGTGGAGAGAATGCGCGGAAAAGGTTCCCGCTTAAGCACGATCCAAGGATAGGTCTTGTCGTCCTTGAGCATCGCGTTGTAGCGTGGCTGAAGCGTCTTGATGAGCGAGTTTTCGAGAAGCAATGCATCGGTCTCGGAGCCCGTAACAATGTGGCGGATCTCTACCGCCTTCTTGACCATCACGCGGATCTTGGAGGGCAGGCGGTTTTCGACAAAGTACTGAGACACACGCTTTTTCAGTGCCTTTGCCTTACCGACATACAACACTATTCCGTCTCCATCGACGAACTGATAAATCCCCGGCAGCACCGGCAACGCGGCAGCCTGCTCGCGTAGTGGGGTATGTTTTTCGGCGGACATAGTATCACAAAAATAGCAAAAATTACTATCTTTGTGGGCTATGAAAGAGAAGATTAATGAAGTGATCGCTCAGGTAGAAGCCTTTTCGAGCCGTGCTGCGAGCGAAATTGAGGATTTCCGGATCCGGATGCTGGGTAAAAAGGGTGTGGTGACGATGCTGATGGAGGAGTTCAGGGAAGCGGCCCCGGAAGTAAAACGCGAGTTGGGCCAAAAACTCAACGAACTTAAAAACAAAGCTTTAGAACGAGTGAACGAACTCAAAGCTGCGGCAGGTTCGGATGCCGGTGCGGTAAAAATAGGCGACGTAGGCGATATGACCCGTCCCGGTGGGGGAACCGCCGAACCGATGGGAAGCAGGCATCCTATATCGCTGGTACGCAACCAGATAGTAGATATTTTCGATCGTCTGGGCTACACCGTGGCTGACGGGCCCGAAATCGAGGACGATCACCACGTCTTCACGGCGCTCAATTTTGCTCCCGAACACCCCGCGAGGGATATGCAGGACACGTTTTTCATCGAGAAAAATCCCGACGTATTGCTGCGGACGCACACGAGTTCGATCCAGGTGCGCGTGATGGAGAGCGGGCAGCCCCCGATCCGTGTGATCTGTCCGGGTCGCGTATTCCGAAACGAGGCTATTTCGTATCGTGCACACTGTATTTTCCATCAGGTAGAAGGGCTCTATATAGATGAGAGCGTGTCGTTTGCGGATCTGAAGCAAACGTTGCTGCATTTTGCGCGCGAGATGTTCGGTGAGACGACGCAGATCAGGTTGAGACCCTCGTATTTTCCGTTTACCGAGCCGAGTGCCGAGATGGATGTGTCGTGCAACCTGTGTGGCGGCAAGGGCTGTCCCGTGTGCAAGGGTACCGGCTGGTTGGAGATTATGGGCTGCGGAATGGTCGATCCTAACGTGCTTGAAGCCTGCGGAATAGACAGCAAGCGCTACAGCGGTTTTGCCTTTGGAATGGGGGTGGAACGCATCGCGATGCTCAAATACGGTGTGGGTGACCTGAGGTTGTATTTCGAGAACGATGTTCGCTTCCTTCACCAATTCGATGCTGCTATTTAGTCTCATACTGTTACTTGCTGAACCTCCAGTTATGCCTTATACTGAAGGAATTAGGCTTATGGCAGAGGAGAGGCCCACGGAAGCGCTGGCCAAGTTCGAAGAAGCGCTGCAGTTGGCACCCGACCACGATCCATCGCTATTCGAGGCGGCCGGGGTATTGGCTATACAAGGCGACGAGTTACAGGCTTTGGAATATTCGTCGCGAGCGATTGCATTGGATCCTGAAAATCGCTGGTACAAAGAACAGTACAGTCGTCTAATGTCTTTGCTCGACATTCGTTTGGGCCGTGCAGTAAGAGCGGGTGACACAGACCACGCATTAGCGATCGCGGCGGCGAAGTATGCCCGACCTGAAACGGACAAGATGGAGAGTTACTTCGTGAAGGCCAGTATTTTACAGATGGACGGCAGGCTCAAGGAGGCACGCAAAACGTTGTCGGGAGCGCTGAAAGAAGCCACTACCGACTCGTTGCGTAGTGAGATTTATGGTGCCATCGGATCGCTGTGGCACGAAGAGGGTGACGACAAAAAGGCCTTCGCCGAGTATGAAAAAGCTCTTTTGTTTAATCGCAATAATGCGTTGGTACTTAACAACTATGCCTACTATTTGGCTGTTGGGGGACAAGAACTGGACAGGGCGCTTGGAATGGCTTCACGGGCGGTGAAATTGCGCGAAAACGACCCGACGTATTTGGACACGTATGCGTGGGTGCTCTATAAATTAGGCGATTATGCCGAGGCCAAAAAGGTGATGCAAAGAGCCTTGCCGCTTGACACGGCGGGTAATCCGGAGCTACTGCAACACTATGGCGACATTCTTGCGGCACTGGGGGACGAATTTATGGCAGAGGTTTATTGGAGACGTGCGAAGGAGGCGGGCGAGAAAAAATGAGACGGGTGGTGGTCATAGCGATGTTGCTGATTGCTGCGATGTTGGGTGTGGCAGGAATGCTGGCCGGAGCGTTTGCACAGGACCCCGGAATCGCTTCGCAAGAAGAAACGATTCGTCGTGCGCGACAACAACTGGCTGAAATAGAACGACTTTCGGGAGAAAACACGAAGCAAACAACCTCCTCTGAGCGCGCTTTGGCCATTGCGCGTAACAAGATCGGGGCCGAGCGGCGAATAGTACAGGGACTTGACAGGCAGGCGGGCGATCTGTCATCGAAGATAAATGCCGACGAAAGGCAGATAAAAGAACTTGAGAATCAGCTCGTCAGGCTCAAAAAAGAGTACGCAGAGGCGATCTATTCGGCGTGGAAAAACCACAAACTGAATACCGCCACGGCGTTTCTGTTGGCTGCGCGCGACTTTAACGATGCCACGCGCAGGCTGAGCCACCTGAGACGCTATAACGGCGTGAGAGTCAATAAGGGGGCTGAGATAGATTCGTTGGGTAAAGAATTGCAGGCCGAAGTAGAGCGACTGGGTGCGTCGAAGGATACGTTAGATGGACTGAAAGCCCAAAGCCAGGCGGCACTTTCGACCCTGACCAAGAGCGAAACTTCATATCAATCGACGCTTAAGAAGCTGAATGCCAATAAAAAGAAATTGGAGGCGGATGCCAAAAAAGAGCGAGACAAGATTGCCGCTGCCCAGCGTGAGATCGACCGGATAATTGCTGCTCAGGCAGCAGGTAGGGGCGAGGTAGATGTGGTGTTGTCTGGCAAATTCGAGGACAACAAGGGACGCTTGCCCTGGCCGGCCGGCGGTGCAGGCACGGTTTTGGCCCACTTCGGCGCTAACAGGATGGCCGACGGAATTACGCGAGACGAGAAGGGAATTACGATCGCTACCCAAGCCGGTGCACAGGTGAAAGCGGTATTCGAGGGTAAGGTGACAGGGGTATACAACATCGGGCAGTTCGACAAATGCGTCACAGTGCGCTCCGGCAGCTATATCGTGTTGTATGGAAACCTGACAGACACGCGTCTGAAAACAGGTGACCAGGTTGCTATAAATCAGGTTGTTGGACGAATAAACAGTTCCGCAAGTGAGGAGCGACACGTATTGTTACTGCAAATTTGGCGTGAGACGACGCCTCTAAATCCGGAAGAATGGCTGCGAAAGTGAGATTTTACGCGGACGGATCGGATTTTCAACTGAGGAACAAGGCGCGGATAAAGGAGTGGCTGCGGCAATGTGTTGAAGAAGAGGATTTTAAACTCTATTCGGTGAATTTTATTTTTTGCTCTCAGGGACGGCATTTGGAAATTAATCGTCAGTTTTTAGGGCACGACTGGGCGACGGATGTAATTACGTTCGATTACAGTGAAGGGTTGGTGGTGAGTGGGGATATTTTTATTGATCCTGTTACAGTGGCCGAAAATGCTGAAAACCTGTGTATTGCGCCGGCTGTCGAAATGCGTCGGGTGATGGTTCACGGGGTGTTACACCTATGTGGGCATAACGACAAAACCTCGCGTGAGCGAAGGGCGATGAGAGCGTTGGAGGATCATTATTTGAGAAAATATTATGCGAGCGTTTGACATAGAGCAGGTCAGGGCAGATTTTCCGATCCTTGGGCGACAAGTTTACGGTCGGCCGTTGGTATACTTGGATAACGCAGCCACGACTCAAAAACCGCGGCGTGTGCTCGCGGCGATGGAGGATATATATCTGACTGTCAATGCAAATGTACATCGTGCCGAGCACGCCCTGGCTGCTGAGGCGACTGCGCTTTACGAGGCTGCACGCGACACTGTGGCGGAGTTCATCGGTGCGGAGCATCGTGAGGAGGTTATCTTCACTTCTGGGACGACGATGGCGCTTAACGTGGTTGCAAAAGGGCTTGTAAATCAGGGAGATAACGTTATTGTGAGCGAAGCCGAACATCACTCGAATATTGTGCCTTGGCAATTGGCCGGTGCGCAGATTCGGGTGTTACCGATCGGAGAAGATGGCTTGCCACAGATCGAACGACTGGAGGAACTCATCGACGATCGTACGCGAGCGGTTGCTGTTACTCAGTGTTCCAATGTGTTAGGTACGCGACCCGATATTGCCGGAATTGTGAAAATAGCCCACAAGCACGGAGTAGCGGTGGTAGTGGACGGGGCACAGGGGACAGTGCACGAAAAAGTGAATGTCAGCAAGTTAGGATGCGATTTCTACGCTTTTTCGGGTCACAAACTCTATGGACCTACGGGTATTGGGGTGTTGTGGGGGCGGCGAGAGTTACTGGAAAACCTTCCGCCGATGATGGGAGGAGGTGATATGGTTGCACCACAAGAAGTTACGTTTGCACGATCGCAATTTGCCGAATTACCGTTCCGATTCGAAGCCGGTACAAGCAATTACGTGGGGGCAGTAGGATTGGCCGAGGCGATAAGATATTTGAGCGAATTCGATCCGCACGACATAGAACGCCACGAGCGAGAATTGCTCGAAATTGCGACAAATGAGTTGCTGAAGATCAACGGATTGCAGATATACGGCGGGATAGACAGCAGGGCACCGATCGTGTCGTTCAACGTCGATGGGGTACATCCCTCTGACATAGGGCAAATTCTTGATAAACAGGGAATAGCGATACGTACGGGTATGCATTGTGCTCAACCGTTGGTGGAACATTTTGGGGTAAGCTCGATGTGTCGTGCGTCGTTCGCACTATATAATACTAAACAGGAGGCAATTGCGCTGGCGCAAGGGGTCGAAAAAGCCGTAAAAATGATATGCCGCTGATTGTTTTGGAGGGGCTCGACGGGGCCGGAAAATCGACGCAATTGCATCTGCTGCGTGAATGGGCGGCCGAAGAAGGCTATACTACTGAGTATATGCACTTTCCTCGCACAGACACGCCTTTATATGGCGAAAATATAGCACGGTTTTTGAGGGGTGACTTTGGTGACAATGTCGATCCGTATACCCTTGCGTTGCTGTTTGCTGGCGACAGAATGGAAGCCGCGCGGACAATTGAAGAGTGGTTGGCAGACGGAAAATGGGTGTTTTTGGATCGTTATGTTTACTCTAACGTTGGTTTTCAATGTGCAAAATTGGATAAAGAATCGGCACGTAACAGATTGAAAGATTGGATATTGGAGTTGGAATTCGAGATTTATGCGATTCCGCGACCGGATGTTTCGCTGTTTCTCGATGTACCGTTTCGGTTTACCGAGGCACGCCTGACGGGGCAGCGACGGGGCAGTGATCGTGACTATTTAGATGGTGCGCGGGATGTGCACGAATCGTCGCTGGAGCTCCAGAGGCGAGTTCGCGAGGTGTATCTCGATGCAGCACGTAACGATCAAGCACTTAAAGTGATAGATTGTAGTGACGGGGCGGGAGCTATGTTGCCGCCAGAGAAAATTTTCGAGAAAATAAAGGCAGAAATTGTATGAAATGGGTTGTCGTTATATGCCGGCTTTTGTTGGGCTTGACATTCGTGTTTTCGGGGTTTGTTAAAACCATCGACCCGTGGGGTACGGCACTGAAAATCACTGAATATCTGAACGTTTGGGGCATCGGCGGCTTGCTGGGAGATGGCGATGGACTGAGAATTGCTGCGTCGATCGTGATGTGTGCCGCCGAATTTACGCTCGGATTAATGCTGCTGTTGGGGGTATGGAAGCGCTTCTCGGCGTGGGCGGCCTTGGCAGTAATGTGTGTCTTTACAGTTGTTACTTTTCTGAGTGCCACGGTGTTACCTGTGGAGGAGTGCGGCTGTTTCGGCGATGCGATCACGTTGAGCCCGTGGGCTTCTTTCGGAAAAAATGTTGTACTGTTAGCTCTCGCGTTAGTGGTGTGGGTGGCAACGGTCACGACCACGATGGTTGCAGGTTACGTAAAAGGGTCACATAAGCGAAAGGAGTGGCCTGCAGTGGTGGTATTTACCTGTTTGACAGTTGGTTTGGGTGTATGGTGCTATCGCCATCTGCCACTCATCGACTTTCTGCCTTACAAGGTGGGCACCGATCTGCGTGAAGCGCGATTCGGCGAGAGCGAAGGGGGTGACATCCGTCTGCGCGAATTCACGATCTTTAATGCCGACGGAGACGGAACTTGGGATTTGTTGAATGATCCGGGACGCACTTATCTATTGATGGTTAGCAAATTGGAAAACGTAACGCCACGTGTGAAAGTGCAATTCGAGAAGATGGCGCAGGCAGCAAGCGGGCGTGTGATAACCGTGACCTCCTCGCCGATTCCGGACGGGCTTGCAGATACTTATAACCTCGACTCCGGAACAATGATCACGATGTTGAGGGCGCGAACAGGTGTTGTGGTGCTCGAAAACGGCATCATTGTCGATAAAAAACAGATAAACTGATGGTATTTTTTAAGTTTTTATTCATAACGCTGGTTGTGGTATGGTTTGTGGGACTGATCATTCGCGCCACCTTTAGCCGTTGGTTACGCAAAAATGCCGAGGCATACAACCGTGCTGCTGACAAAGCTCGCAAGGAGTCCGCCAGACAAGCACGCGATGCTAGGCGTCGAGAAGGCGACGTGACGGTGGAAAGAATGGCTGCGGCAGCCGAAAAGCAGGTAGCTCGCGGCGTAGGAGAATATGTTGAATACGAAGAAGTTAGCATAGAGGAAACAAGCGAAGAAGAGTAAAGAGTCGTGATTCGTCGGTTTTTAGCCCTGTTGGGTAGCTATTTTGTGTTGATGGGGAAGGTTTTCTCTCGTCCTGAAAAAGCGCGCATCTACCGCCACAGAATGATGGTCGAGATGGAGGCTATCGGTTATAATTCAATAATAATCACTGCGATAATCTCCATTTTTATGGGTGCGGTGGTAGCGTTGCAGATGTCGATCAATCTCGACGAGGGGTTCATTCCGCGCTCGCTCATTGGCTATGCCACGCGCGAAACAATGATTTTGGAGTTCTCCTCGACCGTGGTGGCGCTGATTTTGGCCGGCAAAGTAGGGTCGAGTATTGCGTCGGAGATCGGTACTATGCGCATTACAGAACAGATTGATGCTCTGGAGCTTATGGGGGTAAATTCAGCTTCTTACCTGATCTTGCCAAAGATAGTCAGCGCCGTTGTTTTCTTCCCATTCCTGTGCATTCTTAGCATTTTGATCGGTACGGTCGGGGGTTATCTTGTTTCAGCGCTTACCGGGGTTGTGCTTCCGGGCGACTTCATAGAGGGACTGCATTTGGATTTCAAGCCGTGGTCGATCATCTATGCACTTATCAAAACCGCAGTATTTGCGTTTATAATTACTTCTGTCTCTTCGTTTTACGGATATTACGCCAAGGGTAATTCACTCGAAGTAGCCCGTTCGTCCACCAGCGCAGTCGTTGCCAGCAGTATCTCTATATTGCTCTTCAATCTGATCCTAACTCAATGGCTGTTAATATGATCCGCGGCGAGCACATAGTCAAGAGTTTCGATGGGCGGCGGGTGCTGGACAATATCTCGGTGGCGTTCGACAAGGGCAAAACCAACCTGATAATCGGCCGAAGCGGGTCGGGTAAGACACTGTTAATGAAGTGCTTGGTGGGTCTTGTGAAGCCTGACAGCGGTGAGATCTGGTACGACAAAACTCTCTTCTCGAAGCTCGATTTCAAGGGACTCAAGACGATAAGACAGGAGATGGGGATGATTTTTCAGGGAGGTGCATTGCTTGACTCCTCGACCGTGGAAGAAAATATTCGCCTGCCGCTGGATTTGTTCACAAACCGCTCGGAGGCCGAAAAGCAGGAGCGTGTGGATTTTTGTCTGGAACGTGTTGCGCTCAGGGACGCGAACAAACTTTACCCCTCCGAGCTCAGCGGCGGGATGGTCAAAAGGGTGGCTATTGCGCGAGCTATCGTGATGAATCCCAAGTACTTGTTCTGCGACGAACCCAATTCAGGCCTTGATCCTATCACCGCCGGCCTCATCGACGAACTCATCAGCGAGATCACCCACGAGTACGACATCACCACGATTATGAACACTCACGATATGAACTCTGTGATGACCATCGGCGAGAAGATCGTATTCCTGCACGACGGTCAAAAACACTGGGAGGGCACCCGCCACGATATTTTAAACACCACCGACCCCGAATTGAAAGAATTTGTGTCAAATATTAAAAAAATTTAATTATATTTGCCACTGCGAAAAACCTAACAAACAAACTCAAAAAATTATGGCAAAAATCAAAATCGGTATCAATGGCTTCGGGCGCATTGGTAGGTTAGTTTTCAGGGCTGCCTGCGAGCACGCGGCAGAAGTCGAAGTAGTAGGCATTAACGACCTCATCACAGTCGATTATATGGCGTATATGTTGCGCTACGACTCGATCCACGGCCAGTTCAAAGGCACGATCGAAGTTAAGGACGGCAATCTGGTCGTGAATGGTAAAAGCATCCGTGTGACCGCTGAAAAAGACCCCGCAAACCTCAAATGGGATGCCGTAGGCGCAGAATACGTGGTAGAATCTACAGGTCTGTTCCTCACCAAGGAAACCGCCGAGGCTCACATCAAGGCCGGCGCAAAGCGCGTGGTTATGTCTGCTCCCAGCAAGGACGACACCCCGATGTTCGTTATGGGCGTGAACAACAAGAGTTACAAGGGCGAAGCCATCGTTTCGAATGCTTCTTGCACCACCAACTGCTTGGCTCCCCTTGCAAAGGTTATTCACGACAAGTTCGGTATCGTCGAGGGTCTTATGACAACCGTTCACGCTACCACGGCAACTCAGAAAACCGTCGATGGCCCCAGCGCCAAGGACTGGAGAGGTGGTCGCGCCGCTGCCGGTAACATCATCCCCTCTTCGACAGGTGCAGCCAAGGCTGTGGGTAAGGTTATCCCCGCGCTCAATGGCAAATTGACCGGTATGGCTTTCCGTGTTCCCACGTTGGACGTTTCGGTTGTCGATTTGACTTGCCGCCTCGAAAAGGCTGCTTCTTACGACGAGATCTGCAAGGCTATTAAGGCTGCTGCCGATGGTGAACTGAAGGGAATCCTGGGCTACACCGAAGATGAAGTAGTATCGAGCGACTTTATCGGCGAAGCCCGCACCTCGGTGTTCGACGCCAAGGCCGGTATCTCTCTCAACGAAAACTTCGTTAAGCTGGTTAGCTGGTACGACAACGAATGGGGCTACTCCAACAAAGTCGTCGAGCTGATCAAGCATATGGCGACAGTGTAGTTTCGATTACATTTTATAAAACCCGCTGAGAATGCGGGTTTTTTTGTTTTGGATTAAAAATACCTACTTTAATCCCAGGAATAACTGATTATGCAGGAACATTAACTCTTACCTATCAGGACCCTGCGGGAAAATGGAAGATAACAGGAACGGTCTTGCACGAGTTGGGCCATTTTACCCATTACAGAAATGTACCGCCCTCGATCGTTTGGAATATTATCACTAATTGTGTCGATTTGACCGAACTTAAACGTGAACTCAATAAGTATGCCGGAACCGGGTCTGGGAAGTATTATTCGACCTCACAGTTGGCAACGTACATTGCCGATTACGAATATTGGTTTGATCACAGCAATCGTTAGATAATATGAAGCGCCTGATAGTGTTTATTATGTTCGTTATACTGTTTTGCTGTTGCAGGGATAAAGAAACAGTAATTATTGACTACAGTTACGAATGGGATTTTTTTATTGAAAACGATACTAATAAAGAGATTTTAATAACTGAAGACTGCCCCTATGGTCCATTTGATGGACCATACATTCTTGCGAACGGCGACATAAAACAGGTTTCTGGATTATGGCAATTAGGAGGAGAAAGCAAAGCTAAATTAGAGGACAATTTACGGAATGATTTTCGGATTTCTCATTTCTCCTTGGGAGATGGCTATCCATTTACAATGACAATCGATGGGGCAAACGTTCCTGATGAGATTTGGCTTCGTAAATATTGGTCGTTTGAGTCAGATTTCTATGTCCGAACCTACACCTTGACCGTGACAGATGAATTGCTTAGACAATTGGAATAATAGGTAGGAAGGCCCTCCGGAATGGAGGGCTTTTCTATCTATTTCTGTCGGAAGAATATCTGCAACGGCACGCCGGAGAAGTCCCAATGGGCGCGGAGTTTGTTTTCGAGGAAGCGACGATAGGGTTCGCGGATATACTGGGGAAGATTGACAAAGAAAGCGAACGTCGGAGTGGGCGAAGCCAGTTGTGTGGCATACTTTATTCGGATGTACTTACCCTTGAGCGCTGGCGGAGGAGTCTCCTCTATTATTGGCAGGATGTAGTCGTTCAGCGCCGAGGTGGGGATCTTGCGGGTGCGATTTTCGAACACGCGAAGCGCCGTTTGCAGGACCTCAATAATGCGTTGCTTGGAAAGAACCGAAGTGAAAACAACAGGAACATCGCTCCAGGGAGCAAGCTTTTTGTCGAGAAATTCGCGCCATTGCTTCATAGTGTTGTTCTCCTTCTCCACCAGATCCCACTTATTCACCACCACGACGCATCCCTTTTTGTTACGCTCAATGAGACGGAAAATATTCATATCCTGCGCTTCGATTCCCTGCTCGGCATCGAGCATCAGCACACACACGTCACTTGCCTCTATGGCGCGAATCGAGCGCATAACGGAGTAAAACTCCAGGTCGTCCATCGTCTTTCCTTTCTTGCGCATCCCGGCGGTATCGACCAGATAGAAATCCATCCCGAACTTGTTGTATCGCGTGTAGATCGAGTCGCGAGTCGTGCCTGCCGTAGGGTTCACAATGTGACGCTCTTCTCCCAGCAGCGCGTTTGTTAGCGAAGATTTACCGACATTCGGACGGCCCACGATAGTTATTCGCGGTAACTCGTCCAGCTCTTCGGCCTCGTTATCTTCGGGCAAGGCTTTCAAGACCTCATCCAACAGGTCGCCCGTGCCGCTGCCGGACATCGAAGAGATGGCGAACGGATCGCCCAGTCCGAAGGAATAGAACTCGTGTGTGGCGTAAAGTTGATCGTTATTATCTACCTTATTAACGACCAAAATCACTTTTTTACCCGACTTTCTCAACAGGCCGGCCATCATTTCGTCCAAGTCTGTGATTCCGGTACCGACCTCCACCAGAAACAGTATTACGTCGGCTTCGTCGATCGCCAAAACAACCTGCCTGCGGATGTCTTCTTCGAACACATCGTCGCTTCCCACCGAGTATCCTCCCGTATCTATGACCGAGAATTCACGACCATTCCAGTCGGTCTTCCCGTAATGGCGATCGCGCGTTGTTCCTGCCGTGGCATCGACAATGGCTTGCCGACCTCCGACCAGACGGTTGAAAAGAGTGCTTTTGCCCACATTTGGGCGTCCGACTATTGCTACAAGACTCATAAGTTTTCTTTTACGTATTCTACTATTTTTTCACGCACGTGGTGCGTGCCGCTTGGGCGCATCGAGTGGTTGTCGTCCGTGTATGTCATCATATCGAACTGTTTTCCGGCGGCGACCAGCGCTTTTGTCATCTCCAAAGTATTTTGCAAGTGGACGTTATCGTCGCCCGTGCCGTGAATCAGCAAGAGCTTACCTTGCAGCAGATGGGCGTAATGCAAAGGCGAATTATCATCATAACCGGCGGGATTTTCCTGTGGCAGACCGTTATAAATTTCGGTGTAGATTGTGTCATAGAACCTCCACGATGTGACCGGTGCGACTGCCACTGCAAGTTTGAAGACCTCGGCGCCCTTCAAAATACTGTTAAGCGCGATGAAACCGCCATAGCTCCAGCCATAGATGCCTATGCGGGCGGTATCGGCCCAAGGTTGGGCGCCCAGATGGCGTGCCGCGGCGATTTGGTCTTCGGTTTCGAGCTTGCCCAGTTTGCCGTAAGTGCATTTTTTGAACTCTTCGCCGCGGCCTCCGGTTCCGCGACCATCGACACACGCAACTACATATCCCGCCTCCAAAAGCGGGTCATAAATAGCCCTGTCGCCCGCAGAAAGTCGTTCGACAAAAACGCTTTCGGAGCCTGGGCCACTATATTGGGAAAGCAAGATCGGATATTTCCGCGTCGGGTCGAAGCCTGCAGGTTTCAGCAGCCAGCCGAAAAGTTTGACATCGCTATTTTGGTATGACACTGATTCGCCGTCGGTGTTCCGACTGAACGAAAAAAATTCGCGCCCGTCTTTCACTCGCGATTGCCAGGCCTCGATGTCTGCAGGCTGCTCATTCTGTCCGAGGTCTTCCAGGAATCCTTGCGAAACGCTGTAAAGATAAGAACCCCACCAGCCAGTGCGAGTCTCGTTTCGGACGATAAAGCGGTCTTCGTCAATAAATGTAACAGTCTGGTTGTCTGGTCGTTCCACATAGCTCGGCGAAGATTCCTCATAGATTATGCGACCTTCCAACACGACCTCGAAGTGATTTTGCAGCCGATTTATACGATAGAAAAACAATTTCCCGGCATCATTCCGCTCGGCTGGAGTCCAACCTATGCGAGGGATATATTGGTCGGAGTTCGGGCCGGTGTCGATTTGCCGGGTGGAGCCCGAAAAAATATCATAAACGTGGAGCGTGACGCGCGAATTTTCTTCGCCAGCCTTGGGGTACTTGAATGTAAAAGGTTCAGGATAAAGTTGTTCGTCATAGCGCATCATCGAAAATTCGCGAACACGGCTCTCGTCGAAACGCAGGTAAGCGATTTGGCGGCTGTCGGGCGAAAACACCCAAGCGCGAGTGAACGCATACTCTTCCTCATATACCCAGTCGGTAGCGCCGTTGATGATGTGACCACGCAGTCCGTCCGTCGTGATGGCAGTCTCGCAATCGGTCTCCAAGTCTCTGACAAAAAGATTGTTATCGCGAACGTAAGCCACCTGTGTACTGTCCGGGGACAAGGCTGCTTCTCGAACCGGCTGTGCCCCTGTAAGCTCATAGATCGCAGTGAACGAACGGCGATAAATGGGCGTTATTTCGGTCGGTATCAGCTCTTGAGCCGAAATCGCCGATCCGCCGAAAGCCATAAAAACGGCAAAAATCGCAAAAATTCGTCTCATCATACTGCCTTCAGGCTCAGATCGACACTCTTTATTTGGTGCGTCAATGCGCCGACCGAGATAAAATCGACTCCGCAATCGGCATATTCGCGCAAAGTGTCGAAACGTATGCCTCCCGACGACTCTATCTCTATCCGCCCGTGCGGCTCGCACCGTCCGTCTATCTTGGCCACAGCACGGCGTGTAGTTTCCAAGTCGAAGTTATCCAGCATTATACGGTCGATCTTGCCTCCCTCTTCAAACACCAGATCGATGTCCTCCAACGTGCGAACCTCCACCTCGATCGGCAGTGCCATACCCCGATCGGCCATATATTTTCGTACTCCGCGAATGGCAGGAATAATGCCGCCTGCGAAGTCTATGTGATTGTCTTTGAGCAAAATCATATCGAACAAGCCCATCCGGTGATTCTCGCCGCCACCCAGTTTGACGGCCATTTTGTCCAAAACGCGACTTCCCGGAGTGGTCTTGCGGGTGTCCAGAATTCGGCAACCCGTCCCTTCCACGAGCTTCACGTAGCGCGCAGTCTCGGTAGCCACACCCGTCATTCGTTGCATAATGTTGAGAATTATGCGCTCGCTCTGAAGCAGAGTGCGCACCCGACCCTCGACATAAAAAACTATGTCTCCGAAGTTTACAGGCGAACCATCGGGGATAAGCACCTCCACACGAGCTTCCGGGTCGAGCCGGCGAAATACCATTTGGGCCACTTCCACTCCTGCGATCACTCCTTTCTCCTTGATCAGCAGCTTCATTCTTCCGTGGGCGGAGGCGGGTATAGAGGCCAGCGAAGTGTGATCACCGTCGCCTATATCCTCGCTAATGGACAGGTCTATCAGTGCTTCGACAAATGGGATATACTCGTTTTTCATAAAAAAATTATATTTTTGCAAAGTTATGCAAAAAATTGCAATCCAAGGTTACGAGGGAAGTTTCCACCAGATAGTGGCCGAACAGTATTTCGGGGCGGACATTGAGGTTGTGCCGTGCGACACTTTTCGCGAAGTGGCACGACAGGTCAAGAGCGGCGAGGTGGCCTACGGCGTGATGGCGGTTGAAAACTCCATTGCCGGAACGATCATTGCCAATTACGGAATTCTTCAAGAGGCCGGAGTCCAGGTCGCAGGTGAGGTCTATCTTCATATCGTTCAGAATCTTATGGCGTTGCCTGGCGTAGGGCTTGAGGACATCACCGAGGTAACTTCGCACCCTATGGCGCTTCAGCAGTGTCACAATTTCTTGGACGGGCATCCTCACTGGAAACTCGTCGAAAGCGAGGATACGGCCTTGAGTGCACACCACATAGCTGAAAAAGGCCTGAAAACCACGGCAGCGATCGCAAGCAAAAGGGCCGCGGAATTATATGGCCTCCAGATAGTTGCACCGGAGATCAACACCATCAAGAACAACTATACGCGCTTTGTGATAATCAAGGTACAGGATTTGCTCACCGACCCACTGGCCAACAAAGCGTCGCTTTATTTCAAGACCGACCACCGTCAGGGTTCACTTGTCAGGGCGCTGGAGGTGCTCGACGGTGTGAATATGACCCGCCTGCAATCGCACCCCATCCCCGCCGAACCGTGGCACTATATGTTCCACATCGACATCGAGTTTCCCTCACCCAAGGTTTATTCGCAGAATCTCGAACGGCTGGTAAAGGCAACAGAAGAAGTACACGTATATGGCATTTATAAAAAATTCGAATATGAAAAAAGTTGAAATCGCCTGCGCGGGCAGGTTGGACACCATCAAAGAGTATTATTTCTCGGCCAAGAATAAGCAAATAGCGGAACTCAAGGCTTCCGGACGCGACATAGTGGCCCTTGGCATAGGCAGCCCCGATTTGCCTCCTCCCGCGAGTGTTATCGAATCACTCTACACTTCGGCGTTGAGGCCCGATGTTCACGGCTATCAGCCCTATCACGGTAGTGATCTGTTGAGAAATGCGTTTGCAGAGTGGTACAAGAAGTGGTATGGAGTGGAGCTCGATCCCAAGAACGAGATTCTGCCGCTGCTGGGTTCCAAGGAGGGTATCGTCCACATTTGTATGACTTTCCTTCAGGAGGGCGATCAGGCGCTGATCCCCGATCCGGGCTATCCCACTTATAACGGAGGAGTTACGCTGGCCGGCGGTACTCCGGTTCCTTATCCGCTTAAGAAAGAGAACGGCTACTATCCCGATTTCGATGCACTGGAAAAGATGGATCTGTCACGTGTTAAGTTGATGATCTGCAACTATCCCAATATGCCTACGGGTACTGTTCCGACCGTTGCGCTGTTCGAAAAGCTGGTAGCGTTTGCAACTAAGCACAATATCCTGCTGGTACACGACAATCCTTATAGTTTCATCCGTAATGACCTGCGTCTCAGCATTCTGTCGATCGCCGGCGCCAAGGAGGTCGCACTGGAGCTGAACTCGCTCTCCAAGGGTCACAGTATGGCCGGTTGGCGTGTTGGCGTGTTGGTCGGCAGGGCGGATCTTATCTCCGACGTGCTGCGCTTCAAGTCGAATATGGACTCCGGTATGTTCTTCCCCGTTCAGGCCGCAGCAGCCACTGCACTCGGACTGGGTCACGAGTGGTTCACAGAACTCAATGCCACCTACTATGCACGTGAAAAGGAGGGTTTTAAACTCCTCGATGCGCTGGGTTGTACCTATCGTGAGGGTCAGGCCGGGCTGTTCATTTGGGCCGATCTGCCCGATTCATACAAGGGCGACTGCTTTGAGTTTTCCGATATGGTCCTGGACAAATGCAATGTTTTTGTAACTCCCGGTGGGGTATTCGGTAAGGAAGGTACACGCTGTATCCGCATTTCGCTATGCGTTCCGGCGGAACTGCTTGCTAAAGCGACCGCGAAAGTTGTCGCTGCGAAGTTATGACCGCTGCTATTTTCGGGCTGGGGCTCATCGGCGGTTCGTTTGCTCTGAGTCTGCGTGACTACGGGTTGGCTGACAGAATCGTGGGTGTCGAACCCTCCGATGAGAATGCTCTCAAGGCGCTGGAGTTGGGTTTGGTGGATGAAGTAGTGGATTTTGACACTGCACTAAATGCCGATCTCATTGTTCTGGCTACTCCGGTGGATGTGACTCCTGTTCTGGCCACGAAAATTCTTAATCGCACTCGCTCCGGCCAGGTGATTATGGATATGGGCTCCATCAAAGAGGAGCTCTGCGAAGTGATCGAGCAACATCCCGCGCGAGGCCGTTTTGTGGCAACGCACCCTATGTGGGGAACCGAGTTCAGTGGCCCCACGGCAGCACAACACGGAGCCTTTACGGGTCGGACGACGGTTGTTTGTGATAGTGAAAAATCCGATCCTGACGCATTGGCTAAGGTGCGGGAAATATACGCTACCATCGGCTCGCCGGTGATTTATATGAATGCTGCCGAACAGGATATGCATACGGCGTATATCTCTCATATTTCGCACATAACGTCATTCGCACTGGCATTGACGGTGCTCGAAAAAGAGCGCGAGGAGGAGCATATTTTCGACCTTGCCGGGGGTGGCTTCGAAAGCACGGTGCGCCTTGCCAAGAGTTCGCCTCAGACCTGGTTACCTATCTTCACAGGTAACAAATATAACGTTCTGGATGTCCTTCGCGAACACATTCACCAGCTGCAGATCCTGCGTCGGATGCTGGAACGCGACGATAAAGAGGGTCTTTTGGCCGCAATGCAAAAAGCAAATACGATAAAACGAATTTTACCTTAAGTCGATGAACAAATTCAAATTAGGAGAGAGACGGCCGCTCATAATTTCGGGGCCGTGCAGTGCGGAGACGCGCGAACAGACGCTCGAAACCTGCGTCAGGCTGGCCGAGACGGGTGTTGTGGATATGCTCCGCGCGGGGGTTTGGAAGCCTCGCACCTCGCCGGGAACGTTCGAGGGCGTGGGCCTTAAGGGCCTTGCGTGGATGGCTGAGGCTAAGCGACTTACTGGCCTGCCAATCGGGGTGGAAGTTGCGTCGGCCAAACACGTCGAGGGGGCGCTGGAGTTCGAAGTAGACTGCGTTTGGATCGGTGCGCGCACGACCGTGAGTCCGTTTGCCGTGCAGGAGATCGCCGATGCGCTAAAGGGTAGTGGGGTGGCTGTGCTTATCAAAAATCCTATGAATCCCGACATAGACCTGTGGGCCGGAGCCGTTCGCCGGTTTGCCGCCGTAGGTATTCCGATGGAGGATATTGGGCTTATACACAGAGGATTCTCGTATTTCGGTCAGAGCCGCTATCGCAATGCACCGATGTGGCCGCTGGCGTTCGAGATGCGCAGCCGGTTCCCTGAGATGATGATGATTTGCGATCCGTCTCATATGGCAGGCTCGACCGAATATCTTTACGAATTGTCTCAGGCGGCGGCGGATTTGCGTTATGACGGGCTCATTGTCGAGAGCCACTGCAATCCTTCCGAGGCACTCAGCGACGCCAAGCAGCAGGTGGTTCCCGGTGAGCTCGAAAGGCTGATTCGTAGTGTGAATTGGCGTAGAGAGGCGGCGGACGATCCTGAATTCGTTCAGGCCTTGAACCGTTTCCGCGATGAGATCGACCAGATCGACGCCGAGTTGTTCGGACTTTTGAGTCGTCGTATGAAGGTTTCGGAGAATATCGGGCGCGTCAAAAAAGACAACGACGTTGCGATTCTCCAGAGTAGTCGTTGGGGTGCGATCAAGGAACGGGTTCTGTGTCAAGCGGATAAACTGGAGCTTAGTCGCGACTTCCTCAATGCGATCCTCGAAGCCGTTCACGTCGAAAGTATCAATAGACAGAATTCGGTAATGAATTAAAAACCGCTGCCGGCGTTCCGGCTTATGCAGGATCCACGTTCGGAGTAACGGTTAATTTCTTGTAAGTCGGGTCGGCTTGCAGGGTGCGGGTGGCTTCAGTTATGGTGGCGCGGACGGCAGACAACGGCCGGCCGCGTGGAACCTTGAGCAGGAACAACAGTGCAAACTCCCCTTTAATCCTCTCTGTCACAGGTGGCTGTGGGCCCAGCAGCTGATCGCCGAACGTGGGGCGCAACAATTCCCTGAATCTTGCGGCAGCGGCACTCAAAACATCTGCTTTCCTGTGTCGTAACATTATTGAAATCAGCCTTGTATAGGGCGGATAGCCATACAGTGCGCGTTCGGCAAGTTGTTCGGTAGCCATTGCCCGAAAATCACCTGCGGCGGCTTGGGCAATCAGGCGGTTTTCCGGCGCAGCTGTTTGAATCACAACCTCGCCCCTTTGCTCTCGTCGCCCCGCACGGCCAGCCACTTGGGCAATAAGCTGATATGCTCTCTCGGAGGCTCTAAAATCGGGATAATTCACCAAGTTGTCGGCGTTGAGGATTCCGACCAGCGATACGCCCGCGAAATCCAATCCCTTCGTAACCATCTGAGTGCCAATTAATATGTCCGCCTCGCTGCGCTCGAATTCCCCGATTATCTTGTTGTATGCTTTCTCTGAGCCGGCGCTGTCGCGATCGAGCCTCAGAATTCGCGCGGATGGAAAAAGTATGGCCAACTCATCCTCGATCTTCTCTGTCCCAAAGCCGCGCGTTGCCAATCCGCTACCCTTGCACGCCGGGCAAACCAATGGCAAATGCTCTTGCAGGCCGCAATAGTGGCACCGTAGGTCTATGCCGCCGTCGGCGTTCCGACTCCTGTGGGCGGTTAGCGGAATTCCACAATGTGGACATCGGGGCACGTGGCCACAGTCGGTGCACTCGATGTAAGGAGCCACTCCTCGGCGGTTTTGAAAGAGAATAACCTGCTCACGATGGTCGAGAGTGCCGGCGATTCTGTCGAGCAACTCCTTGTTGAAGTGTGACTTACGTTCACCTCGTTTTACCGAGCGCATTGTGTCGGAAATTATCACTTCAGGGGGTAGAGTGCCACCATAACGTTCTGACAGAGAGACCAGTCCATATTTCCCGCCGGCACCGGCATTCTCGCCACCGCCTGCGTTTGTCCAGGTTTCAAGCGAGGGCGTCGCGCTCATCAGGATCACGCTGGCACCGTGCAAGTGCGCCAGCACAATGGCTGTGTCGCGTGCATTATATCGCGGCGCGGGGTCTTGTTGCTTGTAGCTGCTGTCCTGTTCTTCATCGACAACCACAAGACCCAGGTTATTGAATGGCAAAAAGATCGCCGATCGTGTGCCGACGACTAAAGAGCCTCTGTCCGTATTCAGCAACTTCAGATAGACTTCGGCTCGGCGACGGTCGGTCAGCCCCGAATGATAGAGCATCACACGTTTGCCAAAAACCGCCGTCACGCGCTTCACAAACTGGGTTGTCAGCGAAATTTCTGGCAATAGCAGCAGCACATCTTGCCCCTTTTCGAGAGCCTCGGCTATAGCGTGAAACCCCACTTCACTCTTTCCGCTCGAAGGTACGCCGAAAAGCAGCGCAACATCACGCACGGTGAAAGCTTTCCGCAGATCTTCCAATGCAGATTTCTGAGCTCCGGATAATTGCGGTAGCGTCGGTCTTTCAAGAGCAGCAACAATCTTCCGATTGCCGCGTTTGTAGGGCACGAAATCCCCCCTCCGTAGCAGCGTCGGTAGGGCGGCGCGCATTACTTCTCCCAGCGAACACATATAGTATTCCGCCATCCATTCCCATAGCTGCATCTGGACTTCATCGACAACCGGCGTAGGGTAGGCGAGCGACAAAACAGGCTTCACCCTGGCCGCCGCAACACCCTTTGGCGGCTCTTCCGACAAGCGATGAACTATGCCGATAACTATTTGACGTACACCGAATTGTACTGATATCGCACAGCCCGCGACCACGGAACCTGCCAACTGTTCAGGCACTGAAAAAGTGTAACAGGGGCCCGCGATCGGCAAAATTATTTCTGCGTAAAACATTAGCGTAAAGTTACGCAAAAAAGTGTAACTTTGTGCCTATGCCCGAATTTGTCCATCTCCACGTACACACTCAGTACTCCATCCTCGATGGAGCGTCCGATATCCGGCGCCTTGCTGCGCGCGCAAAGGAGTTGGGAATGAGTGCAGTAGCCATTACCGACCACGGGAATATGTACGGGGCGAAGGAGTTCCACGATGTGGTTACCAAGCAGGGTCTCAAACCTATCCTGGGCTGCGAGGTCTATGTGGTTAAAAACCGTCTCGAAAAAGACAAGGACGAAAAGGCCGGCGACCACTTAGTGCTGTTGGCAAAGAATCACAGGGGATATCAAAATCTCTGTAAATTAGTTAGTTACTCGTGGACAGAAGGATTTTATTATAAGCCACGGGTGGATAAAGGCCTGTTACAGGAGTTTTCCGAAGGGTTGATTTGCTGCTCGGCGTGCCTTGGCGGCGAGGTTCCTCAGGCCATCTTGCGCGGCGACATTCGCGGGGCCGAGGCGGCCATAGAGGAGTTCAAGGAGATGTTCGGTGAGGACTATTACCTTGAGATGCAGCTCCATCCGGCAGGCGATGTGCGTGACCGTGATGTGTACGATAAGCAGCATAAAACCAATAAAGTTCTCGTTGAGTTAGCGCACAAACACGGCGTGAAACTCATTGCCTCGAATGACGTTCACTTCGTTATGGCCGAAGATGCCGAGGCACACGACCACCTGATTTGTCTCAACACGGGTAAGGATTTGGACGATCCGGGCAGGATGCGCTATACGTTTCAGGAGTGGTTGAAGAGTCCGGACGAGATGGCAGCGCTGTTCCCCGATCATCCTGAAGCTCTGGCCAATACAGTGGAGATTGCTGGTAAGGTCGAAGAGTATTCGCTTTCACACGACCCTCTGATGCCCGATTTTGCTCCACCGGCGGAGTTTGTGAAGGCGAACTCTTTGGCAGACAAAGATATGCTTGTTCAGCAAAACCGCTATCTCAGCCATCTGGCACATAGGGGAGCGCGGGAACGTTACGGCGAGCAGCTTTCCGAGGAGATCGAGGCACGCCTGCGTTACGAACTTGACACTGTGGAGCGGATGGGCTTTCCCGGCTACTTCCTTATCGTTTGGGACTTGATTCGTGCGGCGCGCGAGATGGGTGTGTCGGTTGGGCCGGGACGCGGTTCAGCGGCGGGTTCGCTGGTGGCTTATGCGCTGAAAATTACCAATATAGATCCGCTCAAATATAACCTGCTATTCGAGCGCTTTTTGAATCCAGACCGCATTTCGCTTCCCGATGTCGATATTGACTTCGATGAAGACGGTCGCGGTTCGGTTTTGGATTATGTGACCGAAAAGTATGGCAAAAAGCGTGTTGCTCAGATCGTTACATTTGGCTGTATGGCTCCCAAGATGGCCATCAAGGACGTTGCCCGTGTACAAAAACTTCCCTTGAGCGAAAGTGACCGCCTCTCGAAGCTCGTGCCCGACCGCCTGATACCAAAAAAAGGGCAGACCGCTTTCGAGCACATTTATGAAACTTCGGCCGAAATGAGGGCTGAAAAAAACTCTCCCAACGACACCATCCGCCGCACGCTGGAGTATGCCGAAAAGCTGGAAGGCTCTGTGCGTCAGACCGGTGTTCACGCTTGTGGGGTGATCATCGGTAAGGACGACCTTGAGCTTTATGCTCCGCTGGCCACCGCGCGCGACAAGAAAGAAGGTGGCGATGAGATGAAAAACGTTGTCCAGTACGAGGGTGGTCAGGTGGAGAGCATCGGTCTTATCAAGATGGATTTTCTGGGTCTGCGTACACTATCTATTATCAAGGACGCACTGGAAAACGTCTTTCAGGTGCACGGCGAGCGTATCGACATTGATGCCGTAGGATTGGACGACCCCGAAACCTACAAGTTGTTCAGTCGCGGTGAGACCCACGGGTTGTTCCAGTTCGAATCGGCCGGTATGCGCAAGCATCTTCGGAACCTTAAACCGACTCGTTTCGAGGATCTTATAGCGATGAATGCGCTCTACCGTCCGGGCCCGATGGAATATATTCCGACGTTCATTAAGCGCAAAAACGGTGACGACGCGGTGACTTACGATATTCCCGAAATGGAGAAGTATCTCTCTGACACTTACGGAATTACCGTATATCAGGAACAGGTGATGCTGTTGTCGCAAATGCTGGCCGGATTTACCGGCGGCGAGGCGGACACCCTGCGCAAGGCGATGGGTAAGAAGCAGAAGGAGGTGCTGGACAAGATGCGTCCAAAATTCATCGAGGGTGCGCTTGCCAAAGGACATCGTCAAAGCACGATCGAGAAGATTTGGCGCGATTGGGAGGCCTTTGCGGAGTACGCATTCAACAAGAGCCACTCGACTTGTTATGCTTACATTGCCTACCAAACAGGCTGGCTGAAGGCGCATTATCCGAGCGAGTTTATGGCGGCTGTTTTGAGTCGCAACTTGTCTAATATCAAGGAGATAACGCTTTATATGCAGGAATGTAAGCGAATGCGCATCAATGTTCTTGGGCCTGACGTGAACGAGAGTGTGCACCTGTTTTCGTCTGACAAAGCGGGCAACGTTCGTTTTGGTTTGGCGGGCATCAAGGGGGTTGGTGAAGCGGCTGTGCGTTCAATCATCGAGGAGCGTCATACGGGTGGAAAATTCCGGGATATTTACGATTTTATGGAGCGGGTGAACCTGCAGGCCGTGAACAAGAAAACCATTGAGGGACTGGCAATTGCAGGTGCGTTCGATGGTATCAGCGGCTGGCATCGCAGCAAGTTTTTTGCCGAGGTGGGCGAGGGAATTTTCCTCGAACAGTTGATCCGCTACGGCGCACGTATGCAGAGTGAAAAGGCCGGGGCGCAACAGAGTTTGTTCGGTGCAGATTCCCAAGAAGTTGCTATACAAAAGCCACTTATGCCCGTTGTAGAGGACTGGTCGGAGCTTGAAACCTTGAACAAGGAAAGAGAAGTCATCGGGATTTTCCTGTCGTCGCACCCACTGGATAAGTACAAAATCGTGATCAAACAGTTGTGTAACACCACCCTTGAGGAACTCGGCGATCTGGCTTCAAAGGCCAATCAGGAATTCACGGTAGCAGGGATGGTGACGGCTGTGCAAAACCTCACCTCCAAAGCGGGCAAGCCTTATGGGCGCATAAAAATCGAAGATTACGAAGGTAACTCCCACGAGTTCACGCTATTCGATAAGGAGTACGAGAAGTATCGTATTTACTTTTATACCGACTATTTCCTGTTCATCCGCGGTAGGGTGCAGGGGCGTTATGGCAACGAAAATGCGCTGGAAGCAAAGATCGGTAGCGTGATGCAGCTTGCCGATGTGGAAAAAACCCTGCTTAGAGAGATATGTGTGACAGTGCCCCTTCAGGCGATAGACACAGGATTTGCCCATCTGTTGGGTGAGGCGACTCAGAGTTCACAGGGCGATTTGCGGTTGAGTGTCAAGGTGATGGACGCTGGCACAGGGGTATCGGTCAAGATGGTTTCGCGTTCGCGAAAAGTGGGACTATCGGGTGGTTTGGCAGAGTTTTTGGAGGATAACGAACTTAAATACACAATACATTAAACGCTATGGCAAAGGAAATTACAAGTGCTAACTTCGACGAGTTGTTGAAGAGTGGAACCCCATTAGTGGTCGATTTTTGGGCCGAATGGTGCGGCCCGTGCCGGATGATCGGCCCTATCGTCGAGGAGATGGCGAATGAGTATGAGGGTAAGGTAGTTATCGGCAAGTGCAACGTCGATGCCGATCGCGAGCTACCGACCAAATATTCGATCCGTAACATCCCCACGTTGCTGTTTTTCAAGGGCGGCGAGCTGGCCGAACGTCACGTTGGTGCGTTGGGTCGCGGCGAACTCAAGTCCAAGATCGAAAGTTTGCTCTAAAAATTGCTGTCAGCGTTCCGACTATGGCAGGTACATACAGCTACAAAATTGAACCTCGCGACATCGATGTCACGCGGCGGGTGAGAGTATCCACTATGGGCGAACTGATCCTCCAGGCAGCCAACGACGATGCCGACAATCTTGGTTTCGGAGTGCGCGACCTCAATTTGAGTAATGCTTCCTGGGTTCTTTCGCGGCTTGCCATCGAGATGCGGCGCCTTCCGCAGAGGCACGAACAGATAGATATTTACACTTGGGTAAGCGACTATGGCAGACTTGTGACCACGCGAAATATGACGGTTTCGGATGCTTCCGGCGCCGAGATCGGCGCTGTAGTGACCCAGTGGGCTATGATCGACCTTGAGACTCGTCGGCCGCGAGATCTTTCGGCGCTTTCCAGTAAGGGTACTTCGCTGGTAGATCGCGAGCCGCCCATCGAGCGCCCTGCCAAAGTCGGCAGTTGCAGCGGTGAAGAGCGTCCTTATGAGGTGGTTTACAGCGACATAGACTTTAACGGTCACGTCGGCTCTATGAAATATGTGGAGTGGATGATCGACACTCTTCCTGTGGAAACGTTATCATCGGCCGAGAATTTCCGCCTTGACATCAATTACCTGCACGAGGCCAAGCTTGGCGAAAAATTGGTGATATGTCAAGGCGAAGAAATGGCTCTCCGTGGCCGTTACCACTTCGATATCCGCAACGGTGATATATCGATGTGCAGGGCAAAGGTGGAGATGGGACGATGAAAAAAGGGGTTAAGGTATTGTCGATATCATTTTGGCTGATCGCTGCAGCTCATATATTGGCCTTTACCGCGATTGGCATATTCACCTCTTCCGGTTGGAAGCTGTTGCTCATATTTCTGGCTTGCTTACCCGTGGCGCTACTGGTAAAGATGGCTGTGACTAAATATATCCGGCGGCGTCACGATTGATGTTTCTGCCTTACTACTTCTGTCTTTCGTAGTACTCGCGGGAGCGGGTATCGACGCGAATTTTGTCACCCGTGTTGATGAACAGAGGCACTCGAACTGTAGCACCGGTATTCACCGTGGCTGGCTTGAGCGAGTTTGTCGAAGCGGTGTCGCCCTTGATACCCGGCTCTGTATAAGTCACTTCCATATCTACGATCGGAGGCAATTCGGCAGTCATCGGCATATCTTTGTCAGCGTGGTAGAGCACTTCAAGAATTTGTCCATCTACCATCAGGTCGGCATTGTTTACCATATCGCGCGGAATAGTGATCTCCTCGAAAGTATCCGTATGCATCAGATGCAGACCCAGATCGTCCTCATAAGTAAACTGATAGGGACGGCGCTCGACACGTACGGGATCGATTTTAACACCCGACGAAAAAGTGTTGTCAATGGTGCGTCCGTTTTCAAGATTTTTAAGTTTTGTGCGCACGAATGCCGGGCCTTTCCCCGGTTTAACGTGTTGAAAATCAACGATCTGAAACGTCTTGCCATCCATCTCGATGCACATCCCGATCTTTATATCCGCTGTAGTTGCCATACGTAAAAATTTTTGACAAAAGTAGTCAAAAAATTTGACAATCGTGTCAAAAATTTTGACATTTCCACTCATAACGCGGCCCGTCGATGTCCAATCGCATCAAAATTCGCTCCGTAATTGTGGCGCACAACTGGTCGATTGTTTCCGGGCGGGAATAGAAACTCGGCGAAGCAGGCATCACCACGGCTCCGGCTTGGGCAAGGGTAGTGAGGTTTCGCAGGTGAATGAGATTATAGGGAGATTCTCGTGGCACGACGATAAGTGGACGACCTTCTTTGAGCATAACATCGGCGGCGCGGGCAATAAGATCGCTGGAAACGCCGGCGGCAATGCGTCCCACGCAACCCATCGAGCAGGGCACCACGACCATAGCGTCCCACCGAGCCGAACCGGATGCCGGCGAGGCGAACATATCGTCGTTGGAGAAACGTTCGATGCGGGGATCTTCAGGAAAAGTAACGCCTTCCCACTCAGCAACCTCCACTCCGTGATGGCTCATAATCAGTCCGATACGCTTAACCTGACTGACTGCCAAAAACCCATCGAGCATCTGCCGCGCATAGACCGATCCGCTGGCCCCCGTGACTGCCAAAATTATTTTCATAAGTGCAAAGATAATTATTATATTTGTCGTATGAAACGGATTGTGTTTGTGTGCCTGCTCGCGCTGGTAGCGTGTGGCGGGGGGGCTGGAAATGGCAAGCGGCCGGAGTATAAACCCAATGCTCAGGGCGCTGCTTATGAGCTTGTTGTGGTTGCCGATCATAAAGAATGGGACGGTCCGGTGGGTGATACTCTGCGAGCGATGTTGGGTGCACGATTCCCGATGGTCAATCGCGAAGAGCCGATGTTCACAGTCCTGAGGGTACTGCCCGAAGGCTTCAAAAGACTTGTTCCGCGCCATCGCAATATTCTTATACTTAAGACTAATACTGCAGCTGTCGAACCTACGTTGGAGATGGTAAATGACATTTATGCGGCTCCGCAGGTGGTGATTACCGTTACTGCTTCCGACGAGGCCTCGATGCTGAATCTGCTTGGCGAGCGGGCAAACGATATTATGCTGGTGCTGGAAAACGCCGAACAACAGCGCGATGTGGCGGATGCAAAAAGTCATACGCCTCCCGCCATCACAGAGCTCGTCCGGTCGAAATTTGGTATCGAGATGTCGATGGGCCCTGGATATATGGTGCGCAACGACGCTGATAACTTTTTGTGGTTATCTTACGAATTGCCCACTGCGAGCCAGGGAATTGTTATTTACAGCTATCCGTTCGAAGGCTCGACCGACCTTCAGAAGGAGAGTTTGTTGCGCCGACGCAACCAGTTTGTAGGTCTGATTCCGGGCGAAAATCCGGGCTCACATATGTCTACTAATGCTGATTATACGGAGCTGACCTACAAGAAGATAAATGATCGTCAGTGGGCTGAGATGCGCGGTTTTTGGGATGTCGAGGGTGATTTTATGGGTGGCCCTTACACTAACTATTCTACTCTGGATGCGGACAATGGGCGCATAATTTCGATCGACTTCTACGTCTATTCGCCCGATCCGCGACTCTCGCAGCGCAATTACGTCAAGCAGTTAGAACATTACCTCTACACATTCTCGGCGAAGCTGTAACTGCCGGAACGTGAGACTATTATGTGGTCGATTACGCTGATGTCGAACAGTGCGGCAGCAGCTCGGACGGTGTCGGTTATGGTCGTGTCGTCCGCGCTGGGTTGAGCAATGCCCGACGGATGGTTGTGCACTAAGATCAGCGAGCTGGCAAGCAATTCGACGGCCCGTTTGACGACCAATTTGTGATCTACAACCGTGCCTGCGATGCCGCCCTGACTCAGGCGCGCACGGTCGATAACCCTCCCGCCCGAAGTGAGATAAAGCACCCAAAACTCTTCGTGGGGAAGTTGGGCCAGCGGGGCGAAAATTCGCACGACATCCTCCTTGGAACTTATGATCTCGACCGTATTCGCTTTTTCAGCTGTGATTCTGCGGGCAAGTTCGGCTGCCGCAGCGATTGAAACGGCGCGAACGGTGCCACAACCTCCGGCGCGACGAATGCGTTGAACGTCAGCTATGGCCAATTCAGAAATTGTTCCAACGTCGATTAGGATTTTTTCGGCCAGCTGGACTGCCGACAAGGTCTCTGTTCCCTCGCGAATTATTACGGCCAAAAGCTCAGGGTCCGAAAGCTTTTCGGCTCCGGAAACGATGAGTTTTTCGCGAATTTCTTTGTCGGTTTTCACTTTAATCGGCATTATTAGCCGGAGTAGCTTTCCCCTAAAGTCTTATTGTTGCACATCTTCCGAATAACTTATTTGGTCAATGCTATCCAAAAGCCAGTCGCCAGCCTCATCTGAAAAAGCGCTCCAGACGGTGCAAGCAGCGTGCTGCTCGGCCTGCTTTTTGGTTTCCCCGACGCCGTGACCGACCTCCATCCCATCGACAATAACCGCCGAACGAAAGACGGGCCGCTGAGAGGTGTAACGTGCATCGTGACCAGTCTCGAAACTGACTGACTGCCGGTTTTTTTGACACCACTCTATGAGGCGGCTCTTGTAGTCGGTTTCGGCGTGAATCAATTCGTCGAGATCCAAGTGCTTGCGAAACAGATGGTTAATAAGTATGCGATTTGTTCGGTCGTACCCCTGATCGAGGTATATTGCTCCGATCATTGCTTCCAGCGCGTCGCCATTGATGTGTTTTTGGATAGCGCCGCCGGCCGTATGGCGGATGATGTGATGTGCGAGCCCGATATCTTCGGCTAACGTGTTGAGAGTTATACGATTGACGATTTTGGAGCGTAGGCGTGTAAGTTCACCCTCATCGGATTTTGGGAAAGCGATAAAAAGATAGTCCGAGGTGATGGCTTCGAGGATCGCATCGCCCAGGTACTCAAGTCGTTCGTTGTTCAGATGGGTTCCGTCGGGTAGGTAAACCGATGCGGAGCGGTGCATTAGGGCCAGCTTGTAAAGCTCGATATTGCGAGCCCGGATTCCGAAAATCTGCCGCACGAGACGGTAAAATTCCTTGTCGCGGCCCCAGCAGAAAAACATTTTAGATTTTCTTGAAGATCACCGACGAGTTGTGGCCTCCGAAGCCGAAAGTGTTGCTCATCGCATAACGTACGTCGCGCTTTTGAGCTTTGTTCGGTGTAAGGTTGAGCTTGGGGTCGATGGCCGGATCGAGGTTTGCAAGGTTGATGGTAGGCGGTATGATACCTTCTGTAAGAGCCATTATCGCGGCTTGAGCTTCGATTGCACCGGCGGCACCCAGCAGGTGGCCGGTCATAGATTTTGTGGCCGAGATGTTCAATTTGTAGGCGTTTTCGCCAAAGAGTTTTTGGATGGCCATCAATTCAGGCAGGTCGCCCGCGGGGGTCGATGTGCCGTGAACATTGATATAGTCGATGTCGTTGGTGGTGACGCCTGCATCCTGCATCGCCATTCGCATCGCCAACATCGCCCCCTTGCCTTCGGGGTGGGGTGCGGCATAGTGGTAGGCATCGCCGCTGATGCCGCCGCCGACAAGTTCGGCGTAAGTTTTCGCTCCACGCGCCTTAGCGTGCTCGTACTCTTCAAGAATCAGTGCTCCGGCACCTTCGCCGATAACAAAGCCGTCGCGGTCCACATCGAAAGGTCTGGAGGCGGTTTTGGGGTCGTCATTTCGGGTGGAAAGGGCTTGCATAGAGTTGAAACCACCCACGGCGGGTTCGTTCACTCCGGCTTCCGAGCCGCCGGTGATCATAATGTCGGCCACACCTTTGCGAATCCAGTTGAACGAGTCAATCAGTGCGTGGTTAGCCGAGGCACACGCCGAAACGGTGCAATAGTTAGGTCCCATAAAGCCGTATTTCATCGAGATGTAGCCGGCTGCAATGTCGGGGATCATCATCGTGATGAAAAACGGAGAGAAGCGCGGGGTTCCGTCGCCTGCGGCAAAGTTTTTCGTCTCCTCGAAGAACGATTTGAGGCCTCCGATTCCGGAGGCCCAAATCACTCCTGCCTTTTCTACATCGATCTTTTCCACGTCAAGGCCCGAATCATCCATCGCTTGGGCGGCGGCTACAAGGGCGAACTGAGTGAAAAGGTCGTAGCGACGTACCTCTTTTCTTTCGAAATGGTCGGCACCGTCGTAATTTTTGACTTCGCAGGCAAAGCGGGTCTTGAATTTTTCGGCATCGAAGCGCGTAATGGGGCCTGCGCCGCTCACGCCGTTCTGCAAATTACGAAAGTATTCGCCAATCGTATTGCCGAGCGGGTTCAGCGTTCCCAAACCCGTTACTACAACTCTTCTTTCTGCCATCTTGATGATTTATTACTTGGTTTTCTCTTCGATATAAGAGATTGCATCGCCTACGGTGGTGATTTTTTCGGCATCTTCGTCGGGAATCTGGATCGAGAATTCCTTTTCAAACTCCATAATAAGTTCTACGGTATCCAGTGAATCTGCGCCGAGATCATTGGTGAAGCTCGCTGCGGGCACGATTTCCGCTGCATCGACCGCGAGTTTGTTCTTGATAATTTCGACGACTTTTGAAGAGACGTTAGACATAATTGTTAAGTTTTGGTTAAACAATAGTTTACTAAAATTTGGGGCAAAGATAACACATTTTTATTACTTTTGACACTTGAAATGTTTTTTTGAGAACATACCTATGACACGCATCGGGATACTTGCTTCGGGCTCAGGCACTAACGCCGAAAAAATCATCGAACATTTTGCCAGCTCGGATATAGGGCGGGTTGTTTTTTTGGCTTCGGACAACCCTTCGGCTTTCGCTCTTGAGCGGGCGCGACGTCACGGAGTTCCCACTGCGGTGTTTTCTCGCGCCGAATTTACAAATGGGGAGGCACCTCTTGCTGCTTTGAAAGCTGCGGGGGTGGACTATCTTGTGCTGGCGGGATTTTTGAGGCTGGTTCCGGCTAATATTTTGGCCGCTTTTCCCGATCGTGTTGTCAATATTCACCCTGCATTACTGCCGACTTATGGCGGTAAGGGGATGTATGGGGATCACGTTCACAGGGCGGTTATTGCGGCGGGCGAGAAGGAATCGGGCATCACGATCCATCGTGTGAATGAAAAATATGACGAGGGGGATATCGTTGCTCAGTTCCGTTGCCCCGTCTCTGCCGAAGATACTTCCGACACCCTCGCCGCAAAAATCCACGAGCTGGAGCACCGCCACTTTCCGGAAACCATTGAACAAGATATATTGAGAATAGTATGAAAACATTTTGGATAATCTTATTCTGCACCGTTTTGCCGCTTGCGAGTTCAGCGCAGGAACGGATTTCGGGCCATACCTGTAACGCGCAAACCGGAGAGATTTTGCCCTATGCGACGGTTGTTGTCAAAGGACGGAGCGCAGGTACAATTTCGGACAGGGACGGCTTGTTCGAGCTGACTGCTTCGCCGGCTGACACTATTTTATTCTCACACGTAGGGTTCCGCAGCGCGGTGCGCACGTTCGCCGAACTCGCCGAGGGTGGCCAAAAGGTTTTTCTCGAACCCGGTGAATATGAGATAGAAGAGATCGTTGTGACCAACCGGAAAACTCGCGAGGTGAAGCTGGGGCATAGCTCCGGCGGAGTTCGTACGTTCGCCGCTCCGTTCTTTATGTCTCACGAGATCACGAAAGGCGATCGCGTAGGAAAAGAACTCGGAACCGTAATAAACATCAAGCACGACACCAGGATACTGTCTCTCGGTATGTTGATCTCGTTCAATAAATATGAATCGGCAAAATTCAGGGTGTCGTTCTATGCTATGGATGGCGAAACACCCGGCGAATTGGTTGTTAATGAAAATATTACGTTTGAACTGAAAGATGGTGCCAGAGATTGGTTCGAGCTCGACCTCACTCCGTATAACATTTGGCTGGACGGCGGACAGGAGGTGCTTGTTACGCTGACACTGCTCGACGAAAAGGGGGCCGAAGGACCTAATATGTTCTCTGTGAACGCAGCTCTGATGTCGGGGAAGGGTATATTCAAAAGAGATGTCGGCGATCGGGAATGGGAGAGAATAGGCGGCACGATGACTCTGTTTTTGAATGGTAGAATTTATCTGTAAAAAATATGAAACTTCTTCTGATCTCCAACTCGACGACGGCCGGCCAGCCCTATTTGCAATGGCCGATAGAACACATTCGAGAATTCTTGAACCGAGGGCGAGACGGTGCCCAGAGGGTACGCTCGGTGGCATTCGTGCCTTACGCGGCAGTGAAGTTCTCCTATGACGAATATGAAGGTAAGGTGCAAAAAGCTTTCGATTCGCTGGGTGTGGAGGTACGTTCGGTGCACCGCTTGGCGGACCCGGTGGCGGCGATTCGTGAGGCGGAAGCGGTGTGCGTGGGGGGCGGAAACACTTTTGCGCTACTGAAAAAGATGCAGGAACAGGGGCTTGTGGAGGCTATTCGTAAAGCGGTTGAGCACGGTGTGCCTTACGTGGGCTGGAGCGCAGGAAGCAACGTGTGCTGTCCCACGATCCGAACAACCAACGATATGCCGATCGTCGAGCCTGAGTCGTTCGAGGCGGTAGGAGCGGTGCCTTTTCAGATAAATCCGCACTACCTGGACGCCCACCCCGATGGCCACGCAGGCGAAACGCGCGAACAACGCATCGAAGAATTTCTTGTGGCCAACCCCGGAGTCTACGTTGCCGGACTGCGTGAGGGGTGTCTGTTGCGTGTTGAGGGTAGGAAGCTTGAACTGATTGGAGGGCGGCCTTTGCGCGTTTTCCGTGCGGGCGATGTTCCGCGTGAAATTTCTGCCGGCGAAGATATGTCGTTTCTATGGGGCTGACACAAAAAATAGGCACGGCCGGCGAGGATGCTGCGGCGGAGTGGTTGCAGGGAGAGGGATTCGAGGTCATAGAGAGGAACTGGCGAAACGGGCCTTACGAGATAGACATCGTGGCTGTGTGCGGAGAGGTGCTCCATTTTGTGGAAGTCAAGACGCGTGATGAAGATGGATTTCAGTCGCCCGAAGATGCTATGACCGCTGCTAAGCAGCGGTCGTTTCGCCACGCTGTGAGGGATTATCTCGCGTTGCATCCCTCGGAACTGGAGCCTCAACTCGATCTTGTTGCGGTGAACAGCACGACAGGAGAGGTGCGATATATTCCTTTCGCCGTTATTTCTCGCTGGTAGTTAATACCGGACTTGTCCGTCACCGCGGATGATATATTTATAGGTGGTGAGTTCGGGAAGCGCCATAGGACCGCGGGCGTGGAGTTTCTGGGTGCTGATACCGATCTCGGCGCCGAATCCGAACTGAGCCCCATCTGTGAAGGCAGTGGAAACATTAGTGTAAACGCACGCCGCATCGACCCGCGCAGCGAACTCCTCGGCGGTTGCAGAATTTTCGGTAACGATAGCCTCGCTGTGGCGCGACGAATAACGCGAGATGTGCCCCAGAGCCTCATCCAACGAATCGACGACCCGAACGGACATCTTGTAATCCAAAAACTCCGTGCCGAAACTTTCAGGGGTCGTGTGGGCGAGAAAGGGGTAAGGTTCGTCGGAAGTTGAGGAATGGTCAGCGCCGGATAGAGCGGCGTGGGAGCGCGGATCGGCGTAAATAGTGACGTTTTGAGTAGCGAGCGGAGCACACAAAGCAGGCAGGTCGGCCAGACGGGAAGAGTGGATCAGCAGCGTGTCGAGCGCATTGCAAACACTCACGCGGCGGGTTTTGGCGTTGAAAACGATCGCCGCACCCTTGGCGAGATCGCCCTCGGAATCGAAATATGTGTGGCAGATGCCGGCGCCGGTTTCGATAATCGGCACGCGCGAATGGTCTCTGACATAGTCGATCAGAGCAGACGAGCCACGCGGAATAACCACATCTACCAGGCCCACGGCATTAAGGAGCTCTTCGGTCGCCTCGCGCTCGGCAGGCAACAGGGTCACTACATCGGGATTCAGCCCCTCGGCGGCGATCACGTCGCGCAACAGGCCCACGATCGCTTCGTTAGAGTGGCGAGCATCGCTACCACCCTTCAAAAGGCAGGCATTGGAGCTCTTGAAACAGAGCGCGAAGACGTCGAAACTGACATTGGGTCGCGCTTCATAGATTACGCCCACTATCCCGAACGGTACCCTAACCTTGCTGATAATCATTCCGTTTGGCCGAGTCGTTTGGGAAAGCACTTCGCCAACGGGAGAGGGCAGAGCGGCAACGTTACGAATATCCTCTGCGATGGCCTCGATGCGTTGGGGAGTGAGCAACAGTCGATCGCGCATAGGATTAGACGGCTCCATTTGCGCGAGATCGTGTTCGTTGGCAGCTAAAATCTCGCCGGAGCGTCGTACGGTTTCTTCCGCAACGCGTAATAAAACTCGGTTGAGCATCGCCTCGTCCAAAAGCGCCAACTCCTGCGAAGCGCGGCGGGCCCGCTCGAAGATCGTCCTCATTTTTGCGCCGGGATGAAGTGTGTGAACGGCACGAGGGAAGAGTCGCGATGCAGGACGATGTCGGTCAGGATATTGGGCCGTTTGCCGTTGGCTATGATCACCTCGGTCCCAGAGGCGGCTACTTCGCGCGCAATACGGCTTTTGGTGAGCATCCCTCCGCGTCCGGACGATGAGCGCGACGTTTGAATATACGTGGAAAGATCGCTATTCGGCGAGACCTCACGGATGAGTTCGGAGGCGGGATCATCGGGCGAGCCGGTATAAACGCCGTCAATGTTACTGAGGATTACCAATAAATCCACCCCCATCATTTTCGCCATCAATCCCGAAAGCTCGTCGTTATCCGTGAACATCAATTCGGTTATGGAGATGGTGTCGTTCTCATTGACGATCGGCACTACGCCATTGGCCAGCATCACCTCCATACAGTTCTTCTGGTTGAGGAAAGCCTCCTCGCTTCCCAGACTCTCCTTGGTGGTGAGCACCTGGCCGCAGACGATGCCCTGGTCGCGGAAGAGATTATAGTAGCGGTCGATGAGTTTGATCTGTCCCACTGCGGAGAACAATTGGCGAGACGATACGTCGTCCAGTTCGCCATCGACCCTGCCTGCGAGTTCGCCCCGTCCCGAAGCCACAGCCCCCGACGTGACGACGATCACTTGCACTCCCGCTTTCCACAACTCGGCCACCTGATCGACCAATCCGCCTACGGCTCCCGAATCGAGCGTGCCGTCCGGACGGGTGAGAACGTTGCTGCCGATCTTGACGACCACACGACGCATATATTCCTCTGCCCTTCTATTTTCCACTCTTGTAGCTCTCTCTGATGCCGGCGATGATCGAACTGGAGAAACCGTTCTCTTCCATTGCGTTCAGTCCCCTGATAGTGAATCCTCCGGGAGTGATCACGCGGTCTATCTCAACTTCGGGGTGCTGGCCGTTTTCGTAGAGCAGTTTTATGGCACCCTTGACCGTTTGCAGCACGATGGTGTGGGCTTCGGGAGCACTAAAACCAGCCTCGATTGCACCGTTCATCGCTGCACGTACGTATCTCATAATGTATGCTATGCCACACGACCCGACGGCCATTGCGGCGCCGAGTAGGCGTTCGGGAACGACCATCGTTTGTCCCATCTCGCTGAAAATCGTTTCGGCCAGCTTTATCTGGGCGGCATTGGCGTTTCTGGAGGCGATGAAGGTCATACTTTCACCGATCGCGATTGCGATATTGACCATAATGCGGAAATGGACGAAATCCAACTTCTCGGCATTGTCCCTGCCCTCGGTGAGCATCTTGTCCATATCGTCGAAACTTATTCCCGCCACGGCCGAAAAAAGTATCTGTCGGTCGAAGTCCACCCAGTCGCGCCCTTCGGCTATGACATTGGCCACCGAATGAGGTTTGACCGCAAGGATCATAATGTCAGCACTTTGAACTCCCTTTTTCAGATCGTTCGTCAATATGAACGGCAGGCCAGTGGCTCTCATTTTTTCGAGAGCGTTAGGGTTGTGATCGACGCACGTGATGTCCTCGGCATTGATAAACGTTCCGTTTGCCATCCCTACTGCAATCGCTCCACCCAGATTGCCCGCTCCGATAATTGTTGCTTTCATAATTTTTTTGTATGTTTGCGCTGGAAAAAATTCAACTTACAAACATACAAAAATTATGCAAATTGTATCCGTACACGCAAGAGAAATTCTCGATTCGCGTGGAAATCCCACCATTGAAGTAGAAGTTGCCACAGTTTCGGGCGCATTTGGTCGTGCCGCAGTTCCCAGCGGAGCTTCTACAGGCGAAAACGAAGCACTCGAACTTAGGGACGGCGATAAGAGTCGCTACTTGGGCAAGGGCGTCACCAAGGCCGTTGCAAATGTGAACGATATCATCGCTCCGGAGGTAATCGGAATGAGCGTGACCGATCAGGTGGGTATCGACCATCTGATGATCGCGTTGGACGGCACTCCCACCAAGAGTAAACTCGGTGCAAATGCCATCTTGGGTGTTTCGCTGGCCGTGGCTCGTGCCGCTGCCGACTACTTCGGTGTGCCCCTCTATCGCTATATCGGTGGCACTAACGCCAAGACATTGCCCGTGCCGATGATGAACATCATCAACGGTGGCTCGCACTCCGATGCTCCCATCGCATTTCAGGAATTTATGATCCGTCCCGTGGGTGCCTGCTGCTTCAAAGAAGGTCTGAGGATGGGTGCCGAAGTGTTCCACGCCCTCAAGAAGGTGTTGCACGATCGCAACCTGAGCACCGCTGTGGGTGATGAGGGAGGGTTTGCTCCTGCCTTGGCCGGAACCGAAGACGCACTGGAGTCGATCATCACTGCAATCAAGGCCGCCGGTTACAAACCCGGTCGCAAAGAAGAGGGCGGTCAGGTGTCGATCGGTCTGGACTGTGCTTCGAGCGAGTTCTACAAGGACGGTGTCTATAATTATGCCAAGTTCGAAGGAGACAAGGGTGCGAAACGCTCTTCGGCCGAACAGGTGAAGTTCCTCGCCGATCTCGTTAGCAAATATCCTATTGACTCTATTGAAGACGGTATGAGCGAAAACGACTGGGACGGCTGGAAACAGCTTACCGATGCTTTGGGCGGCAAGTGCCAGTTGGTGGGCGACGACCTTTTCGTGACCAATGTGGACTTCCTCAAGAAGGGTATCGAGATGGGTTGTGCAAACTCGATTCTCATTAAGGTAAACCAGATCGGCTCACTCACCGAAACTTTGGACGCTATTGAAATGGCTCACCGCGCCGGCTATACTTCGGTAACTTCGCACCGTTCGGGCGAAACGGAGGACAGCACGATCGCCGACATCGCCGTGGCTACCAATTCGGGTCAGATCAAGACCGGTTCGATGTCGCGCTCCGACCGTATGGCCAAGTACAACCAACTCCTTCGCATCGAAGAAGAGCTGGGCAGCGAAGCGATTTACGGCTATACCAAGATTTACAAGAAGTAGTCGGATTTTGGTTATGCACAACGAAAGAGGCCCGGTTTCAACCGGGCCTCTTTTATTATTGACGTTCCCGGTTTTCGGGATGACGGCGACGTTTATTGTCAAGCAAATCGAGTAAGTCGAGTAACGAGTTGCGTACGAGAATAAGCCGGCGATAATTTTGAGGATTGAATGTGTGGAGATTGTCCCGTTTGTCGATCAGCATCGCACGTATATCGTTTTCGAGTTTTTCTACCGACATATAACAGGGACTGTCCGAGAGATTGTTCCATTTTTTGACGAAATCTGAAAAACTTATGCACTCCCACGCGTCGGCCTCCTTGTTGTATTGCACACACATATCTCCCAAAACCCGCTGCTCACCCCTTAGGATGAGGAAGTTTTTGATGTCGAAGCCTTTTTTCTTGTGAGGTTCGAGGGCGGGATTACTGGTCGTCGAAAACCATTTTTCAATTGCGATGAGTTTTTTCAAAACCTTCGAGTCGAAACTGTAGCGGCGGAACTTGAAATTGTACATCTCGCGGTTGATGATCTCCCTCCAGGCAAAGAATTGGCAAAAGAGAAACATCGTGTAGTTCAGCATATTGGCAGAATAGACATCGGAAAAACGACGATTGTAAGGGTTTGCAGGATCCTCGATCTCGTGGAAATATTCGCCAATGTTGCGCTTATTGAGGATGCCGCCGATCCGATCCTGCAGCGCCCACGCAGCGTAGCAAATGAAATGGCGATACTTCTTGACGATGCTTTTGCGGCGGAATTTTTCGACGAGAAGATTACCAACCCAACCGAAACCGGCCAGACCGATCAGAGTTCCGGCACAAACCTCCAGCCATTTCAAAATGTTGGGATCTTTAGCAGCTTCGGTGGCGACTTTTGCGACCTCGGCGCAGCAGGTCAGATAGAGTATCATCGCTTTGAGATCAGGTATTCTGCTATTTGCACTGCGTTTAAGGCTGCCCCTTTGCGGATTTGATCACTCACGCACCAGAAAGTGAGACCATTAGGACAAGCCAGATCTTCGCGAATACGACCCACGAAAACATCGTCCTTGCCGGCAACCGGCAGTGGCATAGGATATTTCTTTTCAGCAGGCTGGTCGATCACCGTTATGCCTTCGAACTTCTCGAACGCTGCGCGGGCTTCAGCGGGACTGACGGGACGCTCGGTCTCGACCCAAACGCTCTCGGAATGGGCACGCAGTACTGGTACGCGAACGCAAATAGCCGACACGGCCACATCCGAGTGCATAATCTTGCGCGTCTCGTTGAGCATTTTTGCCTCCTCTTTTGTATAGCCGTTATCGAGGAACACATCCACCTGCGGAATGAGGTTGAAGGCCAATTGGTAGGCGAATTTCGATACCGTGGGCTCTTCACCTGCCGCGATTTGGCGTGTTTGTTCTTCCAGTTCGGCCATTGCAGCAGCTCCGGCACCGCTGGCAGCCTGATAAGTAGCTACGTGAACCCGTTTGATGTGCGAAAGTTGCTCGATGGCCTGCAACGCGACGACCATTTGGATCGTGGTGCAGTTGGGGTTGGCGATCACGTTGCGGGGAGTATTCAATGCATCGGCGGCATTGACCTCAGGAACTACCAAAGGCACATCTTCATCGAGGCGGAAGGCGCTTGAATTGTCGATCATAATTGCCCCGTGGCGCGTAATGTCCTTCTCGTACTCCTTAGAGGTTCCTGCGCCGGCGCTGGTAAAGGCAATGTCGATCCCTTTGAAGTCGTCGCCGTGCCTCAGGAGTTGAACCTTGAGGCGCTTGCCGCGGAACTCATATTCTGTGCCGGCGCTACGCTCGGAACCGAACAACACCAACTCGTCACAAGGGAAGTTTCTTTCGGCAAGGATTTTCAAAAACTCCTGTCCCACGGCGCCGCTTGCGCCCACAATAGCTGCTTTCATAAATTTATAGCGTCAAAGTAAATAAAACCGCTTCCGCCGTTCCGGCTAATCAAAAAATTCGTCGTAAGTTTGGCTTTGCCGGTAGGTCGGCATTTCGCCCACTTCGCGACAATCGTAATAAATTGCTCCGGGCGGAACCTCGAAGCGATCGGCTTGAGAGATGCCCAATCGTTCATCGGCATAGACCCTGCGCATAAACTCGGCATAGATCGGCATTGCGATGACCGAACCTTCGCCGGCCGTACGCGGATGAACGCTCTGATCCTCTCCTCCGGCCCAGGCTCCGGCCACCAAATTTGGCGTTACACCCACGAACCACGCGTCGCGGTTCTCCTGCGAGGTACCGGTTTTGCCACCCATCTCACCAGTAAAACCCCACTGCCAGCGCAGTCTGCCCGCCGTGCCACCCGAAACAACGTCTTGAAGCACTTGCAAGGTTGTATACGCGGTGGTCTCGGAAATGGCGTCAGTGGTTTCTGGCAGGAAGCTCGAAATAAGATTACCCTGCCTGTCCTCGATCCTCATAACGAAGATAGGCTCGGTGTTCACCCCTTTGTTGGCAAACGTCGTGTAAGCGCCAACCAACTCGAACAGGGACACATCCATAGTCCCCAACGCCAGAGCGTGAACGGGATCTATGTAGCTGCGGATGCCCATATTGTGGATAAAATCGGCTACGGCTACGGGCGATTTGGCCTGCTTCATAATCCAGGCGGTGTAGTTGTTGCGACTGTGCTGCAGGCCCCACTTGAGAGGGTGCATCACTCCGTCGTAATCCACGTTGCTGGCCTCCTTGGGCGACCACGGTTCCGAATAGGTCTCGATGGTCACCGGCAAGTCGGGCACCGGTGTACAGGGATCGAGCCCCAGCTGCGAGAATGCAAAAGTATAGACAAAAGGTTTGATCGTGGAGCCGCATTGACGTTTACCCTGCGAGGCGTTGTCGTATTTGAAATAACGAAAGTTCGGGCCGCCCACATAAGCGCGCACGGAACCGGTTTGAGGCTCGATGGCTACGAACGATGCCCTCATCAGCTTCTTGAAGTGGATTATAGAGTCGCGCGGAGTTATGACGGTATCGCGCAGGCCCCTATAGGTAAAAAGGCGCATCGGGGTCGGAGTATCCCATCCTCCCTCGCGACCGCTGTAACGCATCGCGTTAGCAATGATCCTGTTGATCTGCTCCGGCGTCTGATCCTGAAAAACCACTCCCGTGCGGCGAAACTGGTTGTCCATATAGGGTTGAATGTCGTTTCGCAGTCGTTCGGTCACAGCTTCCTCGGCATAGCGTTGCATCGAAGCGTTGATGGTGGTGTAGATCTTTAGTCCATCGCGATAGATATTATAAGGAGTGCCATCAGCCTTCTTGTTCTTGTGGATCCAGCCATAGAGTGGATTGTTCTCCCAACGGTGGAGGGCATACTCATAGTCGTAACCGTTGAGGAATTGTCGGCGGGTGGGTTTTTCGGCCTGCATCACAAGGCGTAGCATCTCGCGGAAATAGGTGCCGGAACCCTCGTCGTGTGATACGGGATTGTAATCCAACTCAATGGGAAGAGCCGCCAGCGAATCATACTGGGCACGGGTGATATAGCCCTGCTGCTGCATCCTGCGCATAACGGTGTTGCGGCGAGCGAGCGAGTTGTCGTAGTTGCTTACGGGGTTGTATCTGGTCTGGGCATTCACCACTCCGACCAACGTAGCAGATTCCTGAATGTTGAGTTCGGACGGTGTTTTATTGAAAAAGGTATGCGCTGCGCTCTTGATCCCGTAAGCGTTGGAGCCATAAAACACCGTGTTGAGGTACATAGCAATGATCTCCTCCTTGGTGTAATTGTATTCCAGCTTGATGGCGGTTATCCACTCCTTGAGTTTGTCAGTGACGATCCAACCCTTCCTTTGAAAAAGGTTTTTGGCCAACTGTTGGGTGATGGTCGAGCCGCCGCCCTGACTCTGTCCGAGCCCCACGGTACGAAAAGCCACACGAGCCAGCGAGATAAAGTCTATGCCACTATGGCCATAGAACCTGACATCCTCAGTATCGACCAGTGCTGCAATGATGTCCGGAGTGAGTTCGCTGTAATCGACGAAAGTACGATTCTCGACATAGAACGTACCCAACGTCTTACCATCTTCGGAAAAGATTTCGGTGGCGAGGTTGCTGCGTGGGTTTTCCAACTCCTCGAACGTAGGCAGTTTGCCGAACGCTCCCAGCGCCGTTAGCCCAAGCAACACGAGCACCACCACGAACGGCGTCGCGATAACTATCCAAAACAACTTTACACCACGAGACATAGTTCTAAAATTTAATCACTGCCGGCGTTCCGGCTACATTCCCTGCTCGGCGTGCATTACGAAGGCGCGGAGTCCCTGTTGGGGTGCCGAGGCGTCGAGTTTGCGAAGTGCGTCGAGCAACGGGGTCACCTTATCGTCGTCGCAAAAAATCATCAGTGAGGTGTTCATCGACGGCCAGGCGTGGGAACCATAGTGAGGCTCGCCGTCTACTGAGCCGCGACCTTCGGTGAGGGCCCAACGGGTGAAACCGCGAATGCCCAACCTGTCTAACGTCGCGTTCACCTCCAGCGTGTGGGCCTGATTGTATGAAACGAATATTGCTTTCATCTCTTTATCTTCTCTTTTTTACGAATATCGCATAAAGTACCGGTATGACGAGCAGCGTGAGTAGCGTGGAGAATGTCATTCCGCCAATGATGGCGATACCCATAGGTTGCCACAGTTCCGAACCATCGCCCAGACCCAATGCCATCGGGAGCATACCCAAAATCGTCGTTACGGAGGTCATCAACACGGGCCTGAGACGGCTCTTACCCGATGCCACAACAGCCTGTCGGATTCCTTCGCCGCGTTCTACCAGTAGGTTGGCATAGTCCACCATCACGATCCCGTTTTTGGTAACGATCCCCACGAGCATAATTGCTCCGATCATTGCTATCATCGACAGCGGTGTACCCGTCATCCACAGAGCCAGGAACACACCGGTAAAGGCGAACGGCAGGGTGAACATAATGATGAAGGGCATCTTGAGGCTCTCGAACTGCGTGGCCATCACGATATAGACCAGCATCACAACCAGAATGAGCAGCGCCCCGAAGTCACTCATCATATCCTCCATATCCTCCATCGAGCCACCTACTTCGATAGCTATCCCGTCGGGCGCTTCATAGTTATCGAGCACGGCGCGAACCTCTTTTACTACATTTCCGAGAGCGTAGCCTTCACCCACGGAGGACTGCACGGTTACGATCCTCTGGCGGTTTTCGCGCTCGATGGTCGGAGCGGCGTATTCCTCCTCAAGAGAGGCGACTTCGCTGAGTTTGACGGGTTGTCCGGTTGCTCCTATCAGAGTTATGTTTTCGACATCGCTGAACGAAGCACGGTGAGGCTCATCATAGCGAACCACGATGTCGTACTCGTCACCGTCCTCGCGATACTTGCTGGCATCAAGACCATTGATACGGTTGCGCACGAATGTCGAAGCTACAGCGGAAGAGATGCCGTAGTAAGCGAGCTTGTGTCGATCGAAAACGATATTGTATTCAGGCCTCAGGTCATCTCTGGAGAGGCGTACGTCTCTTGCTCCTGGCAGTTCGGCTATGCGGGCCTGCAGTTCGAGGGCCACCTCGTTGGTGAGATTCATATCCTGTCCGAACACCTTCACATCGACGGTGCTGGCGCCACTCATACCCCCTTCCTGACCTCCGGGCACAACGTTGAAGCGCCTCAATTCAGGTATTGCCGCCAAGTCTTGGCGCAGCATATCGGAGATTTCGAATATGGTGCGTCCGTGGCGACGTCCCCCCTCACGTTCGGATAGGCGCGGCAGGCGCATCCAGTAGTTCATCACGTAGGTACCGCTCTTGCTCATCGCGGCGAAGAAGTTGTCGGAGCTGTTGGCTCCGGCGTCCGTCGCCACCATTATCACTTCGGGGTACTTTTCACGGATCAGGTTTTCTATCTTCAGGGCGATAGCCTCGGTATAGTCCACACCCAGATTTTGATCGACTTCGGCACTTGCCGTAATTACACCGTTATCCTGCGGCGGGAAGAATTCCGTCGGTACTTGCGTAACCAGCAGCAGCGACACGACGAAAATACCCATTGTCCCAACAAGAGTCTTCCAGCGGTTTTTTACCACCCAGCTCAGAATCTTAGCGTAGAAATTGTCCATCCACACCAGGAACTTGTCGATGGGCTTATACACGACGCCTATTCCCTTATAGGTGTGAATCCCACCGTCGATGCGCAACATATAAGCCGAGAGCATCGGGGTGAGTGAGATTGCGGCGAAAGTCGAAGTAACGATAACTATGGAAACTATCCAACCCAACTCCTTGAACATAATCCCAGCCATACCTCCCAGGGTGGTAAAGGGCAGGAACACCGCGACGACAACCAACGTTGTTGCGATTACAGCCAACCATACCTCGTTCGTACCATAAATGGCTGCCTCCTTAGGCTTGGAGCCGCGCTCGATGTGGGTCGTAATATTTTCGAGTACCACGATCGCATCGTCCACAACCATCCCGATGGCGATCGAGAGCGACGAGAGCGAAATCACGTTCAGCGTCGAGCCAGTGAGGTAGAGATAGATAAACGAGACGATCAGCGAGATCGGGATAGTCAAACAGACTATGAACGTGGCCCTCCATCTCCCAAGAAAGAACATCACCACCAGCACCACGAAGATGAATGCGAACATCACCGCTTCCGAGAGCGAAGAGATACTGTCACGGATAGACTCCGAGTTGTCGATGAGCACCTCTACCTTGAGGTCGCTGGGAAGCGAAGCCTGAATGGCAGGCAGTTCGGCAGTGATTCGATCGACGATCTCGACCGAATTTGCACCCGACTGCTTTTGGATGATCATCATCACGCCCCTCTGCCCGTCGATGTACTGGACCTGGGTCATCGTGGCGAGCGTATCTTTCAGGCTGGCTACATCGCTGAGCAGCACCGTCCGTCCACCGGCGTTTGACACCACGACATTGCGCAGGTCGCCCGAAGAGGTAAACTCACCGTCACTCTTGATGTTATAAGTATAGTTGCCAATGTCCATCGTACCGGCGGGGATGTTCACATTCTCCGCCGCGATGATGTTGCCCAGTTGTTCGACAGTCAGCCCGTATGCGTCCAACTTGTTGGGATCGACCCTGACCTGGATTTCGCGTTCCGGCGCACCGGCGATACTAACCGCACCAACGCCATCGACCCTGTTGAGGGTATTGACCAACTTTTCATCGAGGATTTTGCTAAGCGCAGGGTAGCTTTCGTCTGCCACGGCCGAAAGGAACATCACGGGGAACATCGACGAGGAGAGCTTGAACACCACGGGCGTATCGACCTCGTCCGGCAGCAGTGACGTGGAGCGGCTGATCACGTCTCGCACGTCGTTTGCCGCTTCGGTGACGTCCGAACCCCATTCCAGCTCCAGAATTATCATCGAGACGTTGTCCGAAGATCTCGATGTCAGTTTTTTCAGGTTATCGACCGTATTGAGTTGGTCTTCCAGTACCCTGGTTACGTTCGTCTCGATGTCGGTTGCGTTAGCTCCTGGGTAGGTGGTCATAACGCTGACCATCGGCAAGTCCATCTCCGGGTACATATCTATCGCCAGGTTTTGGAGTGAGAAGAATCCCAACACCAAAACGGCGATGAATATCATTATGGTCGAAATCGGTTTCTTGACCGAACTTTCGTAAATATTCATACTTTATTGAGTAATTTCGACGGCGGTTCCGTCATTAAGTCTTGAGAACGAGGTTATTGCAATCATTTCGCCGGCAATCAGGCCCGAAGTAACCGCAGTGAGGGAGCCGACCTGACGGCCCACCTCGACAATGCGACGTTGCGCCACCCCGTTGGAGATAACATAGACGAAGCGATCGTTGGTACCGATCTGGCGTTGAATGGCAATGTCGGGAACTATCACGCTCTTCACGTCTCCCATATTGATGGTCGAACGGGCGAACATTCCGGGACGCAGCTTGCCGCTTTTATTGGGGATGGTCACTTCGGCCATAAAAGTACGCGTCGCAGGGTCGATCGAAGGAGCAACGAGGCTTACGCTCGCGGGGAACATCTCTCCGGGAAAAATATCCACCGAAATGGCAACCGGAGTTCCCACGTGAACATTACGGAAGTATTGTTCCGACACGTTAATACGTACCTTCAGGCGGTCGATCTGCATAATTTCGAGAATCGGCGTCGAGGTAAACAGGTTACCCTCGTCAGCACCTCTGGCCGTCACCACTCCGTCGATAGGCGAGTAGAGCTTCACGTGGCTGGCAACGTTATCGAAAGCCTCCTTGGTGATGAGGTATTGCGCCTCGGCCTGTTTGAACACCTGTTCCGAGACTCCGCCGGCATCGTAAACGCTCTTGATGCGTTTGTAGTCGGCCTCGGCGGTATCATATTGAACCTTTGCGGTGTTATATTGCATCGGATCCATCTCTGCGACCAACTGCCCTTTACGGACATTGTCTCCCACATCGACATATATGCGAGCGATTCGAGCGCCTTGCAGCGCCGGTACGATACTGTTCTTTTGCCACGGCTCGACGTTGGCCGTGAACTCCACATCCTGTGGGACGATCTCGCTTATTGCTTCGGTCACCTTCACCGCCACGGCGGGGCTTTCGATTACCGCAGCCTTTTTCTCTTTGCAGCCGGCCAACATCAGCGCCGCTGCCATCCCAAAAATTAAAACTCTTTTCATATTATTCTTTTCCTATAGTTTTGTTGTAATCCGCCTCGGCAGCCAAAAAATCGTAGATCGCTTGCGAGTGGTTGAGTCTCGACTGAGTGACGGCCAGTTCGGCCTGATTGACTTCGAGCATCGTTCCTGCACCGGCATCGAACCTTGTCCGGGATATCGAGTAGGCCTTTTCGGCTTGGGCCACAGTCTTTTCGGTTGCGAACATCGTTGCACGTGCGCTCATAAGGTTATTCACGGCCGTTGTTGCTTCCACTTCTTTGGCCTGCCGCAGGTAATCTTTCTGAAGTTCGATCTGGGCTACGCTGTTTTTGAGCTGCCTGACGTGTGCGTTGTTCTTGAAGCCCGACAGGATGGGTATCGAGATCTGGAATCCGGCCGTGGCGGGGTTTTGCCACCACCACTTGTTGATCACACCTGCTCCTCCTGTCATCATATCGGCAAAGTCGATGGTCTTGTCCTGACCCGACACAATCACCTGACCGTAAGCCGCAAGTGACGGCAGACGCGCAGCATTGGTAAGACGGATCTGCTGACGTGTAAGCATCTGCTGATATTCTAACTGGCGCATTTCGCTGTTGCCCGTCAGGTCGATCACCGGTTCGGGCCTTGCATAGAGCTCCTCGCGATAGTCGTCCAGTACACCGTCCAGAGCCACAGGTACATTTTCGGGAATGCTGAGGAACATCTTGAACATTTGAATTGCGATGGCGATGCCGTTCTCGGTTTGTATGATGCTGGGTTGCAGGTTGCTGAGTTGTACTTCCGCCGTCAGCAGGTCGTACTCCGAAGCGAGCCCTGCGTCGTACATCGTGCGAGTGTTTGCCACCGTTTCACCGATGGTCTTTTCACTTTGGCGCAGTACCTGGTGGGACTTTTCAAGTAACAGAATCTGGAAGAAGGCCTTCTTAACGCTGTTGGAAAGGTCGATTCTCGATGCGCGAGCCTGCTCCACCGCCAGTTCCTGTTGCATTCGGTTCATTTTCAATCCGGCATAAACTGCAGGCGCAAACAGCGGCAGGGTGAGATTTCCGGTTGCGGCGGCAGACATATCGGCACCAAGCGAGAGTCCCTTGGACATCTCCTGCTGGATTATGTTAAAGGTATATTGTCCTCCCACGGAGAGTTGCGGCAGGTGGTTTCCCATCGTCTCGCGCCTTACATAGTCGAAGCGTCGGATCTCCATATCGGCGACCTTTATGGTGGGATTTTCCGAGAGCGCCACATCCAGCGCCGTCTGAAGATCGAGTCTCAGCGTGTCGGTTTGTGCCTGTGCTCCCAGAGAGATCGTGGTAAACAATATTGCTATAAAAATCTTTTTCATCATCCGTTGCGTTTTCTATGGTTACATACAATTTCGTCTATCGTTTCGATTCCTTTTTTGGTGGCCAATCCCCTGAAGAAATAGACTACCACATATTCGAACGCCATCCGCATCGAGATGTCGTTTTTCAGCGGTGCAAAGTTATGAGATTTTCCGTCAAACAATGCAGCCATAGTGTAAGATAGTGTGATTATTGCCAGCTCCTTGTTCATATTGGGCAAAAACAGCCCTTCACTGATACCACGTTCGAGCAGCCGGTTGAACTGCTCGCGACTGAAGCAATACACCTGATTTTCAAACTTCTCGAAGATGTCGGGGTAGAACTTCTTGAGGTTTTCGACTAACAGTGCATCTCGTTCGCCCTGCTTCATCATAGACAGGATTATGAAGATCTCGTCGATAACGTTCTGTGCTTGGCGCGTATGCTCCATCATCGAGCGGCGCTTCTCTTCGAAATGGAATAACAGACTCTGTTCCAACAGATCCCTTTTGTCCCCGAACATCTCATACAGGGTGCGTTTAGACACCCCCAGCCGCGTGGCAATGTCGTCCATCCGCACCGATTTGATCCCCTCGTCGAGAAACATCGCCGCTGCCTGGCATACTATTCGCTCCTTTTGAGACATACCTAAAAAGTTTGCAATCGAGCGGCAAAGGTAGCAAAGAAAACTTAGGAAAACAAAAAAGTTTTTTAGTTTTTTAAAAAAATAATCTATCTTCGCACAATGGCTGATAACGATTGGAAAGCACGGCTGGGGATGGTATATTCGACGAACCCCGATTTTGAATACCGAACCGGGCAGGCGCAGGACGCAAAAACCCTGCCTGCTGAAAAGCAAAACCTGAGAGTGAGTTTGGACAAACGCCGCCGGGGAGGCAAGCAGGTTACGCTTGTTAGTGGATTCGTGGGCTCCGGAGACGATCTGGAGGCACTGGGCAAGTTGCTGAAAACTCGCTGCGGGGTCGGTGGAGCGGCAAAGGATGGTGAAATTATTGTTCAGGGCGATTTTCGGCAGAGAGTGGTAGAGTTATTGCAAGCACAGGGATATGCGAAAACTAAGAAAATATAGCCTGTTGCGAGGAGGGCTGGTAGTCGCGCTGTTATGCTTGTTGTGTTCAGGTGTCGCGCAGGCACAATATTACAGTTGGGGTCCTTCGCCGGCGAATGTGAAGTGGCGCAAACTCCAAACAGAGGATGTTAAACTGCTTTATCCCAGCTACTTTGAGGACAATGCGCGTCGTGTGATATGGTATCTCGACACATTGCGAACCCACATAGACTTTGGTTACCGATACTCCACGATGCGCTCTCCTGTCGTGCTGCATACCCAGAATATGATGGGCAACGGGATGGTGATGTGGGCTCCGAAACGAATCGAGCTGCTTGCCGCGCCTTCGGTTGCCTACTCCGAGCCTTGGCTTAAGCAACTTGTGCTGCACGAATATCGCCACAATGTTCAATACAACAATCTTAGGCGCGGGGTGGTTCGTCCGCTGATGTGGCTGCTGGGCGAACAAGCGGGATTTCTGGGTACGGGCCAATTTTCGATCTACATAATAGAGGGCGATGCCGTGATGGCCGAAACCGAGATGAGCGCTTTCGGACGGGGACTGCAACCCTCATTCACGATCCACTATCGCGCGATGGGTGATGTGGGTAGTGATGGACGTGCCGGTGATTATTGGTTTTGCGGCTCACTGAGGGATTTTGTGCCTGATCACTACAGGCTTGGCTATCAGATGGTTCGTTGGAGTTACAATCACTTCGACAAATTCATTTGGGATGACATTGCCCGCTATGTTTCGCGTAACCCGCAATTCATTTCGCCGATGAGCATCGGGCTGAAAAAGATGTACGAGATGAACCAGTCGGAATTGTTTCGTCGTACGTTTACCGACCTGAATGCTTATTGGAACTCGCTGCCTCGTGTTGAGGACTCTTCGCTGCGTATTCCGACTCCGGAGACATCCTACACGACATATCAGTGGCCATTGTGGTTGAATGACAGTACTTTGGTAGCTTTCAAAAGCGACTTCGACCGTCCTTCGCGAATTGTGCAGGTCGATGCCACGACCGGTGCCGAGGAGATCCTTGCTCACACCGGAATTGTCAGTTCGCGACCTGTGTTGGCCGATGGCAGGCTGTGGTGGACGGAGTACAGGAGTAGCACTCTGTGGGCCGAAAAAGTTTTGTCACAACTCTGCTCTTATGACTTGGCGACCGGTAACAAGAGCCGGAAAGCCGGCAGCGAATTTGGGCTACGCGGTAAAATGCAGGTGCTTTATCCTGTAGCCTTGCCCGACGGTTCGCTGGCTTGCGTGGCTTACGACTATTCCGGACAGTACTCTATTATAATAGGTGAGGATATTCGTGTAGAATTTCCTTTGGGCATGGAGGTGACGGGCTTGGCGTGGGACGATGTGACGCGTGGGCTGTATTTTATAGGACTGGATGACGGTGGGATGTATCTCGGCGTGGTGGAGGGGAGCGGTTTTCGCAAAATCACACCTTCCAAACACATAACGATCAGTGAATTGCGTGCTTCTGACGGGAAACTGTACTTTGGCTCCATCGTGTCGGGCAAAGACGAAGCGCACGCTTATGATTTGGCCACACGTAGCGAATATCGTCTCTCCACCTCGGCTTACGGCTCGTTCCAGCCATCGACACCTTTCTTTGCTACCGGCGATTCTGCTGCTGAAAAAATAGCCCTCACAACTTATGATCGCCACGGTTATCATCTTGCGGTTCAGAACCTTGCCACTGCAATTGAGCAAGAGGAGCGCACACTCCCTCTCGATCTGGTCAATCCCGATTGGAAGCGTTGGGAGGGAATGCCGCGTATGGATTCGCTGGTTTATACTCCTGCCGCGGCCGAGCATTCCAGGTCCGAATTGAAACCCCGGAAATATCGCAGGATGCTCCATCTTTTTCAGCCTCACAGTTGGCTGCCACTGGGTTTTTATCCACCCGCTGCGATTCAGGAAGCCGATCTTACGATTCACGCGGGAGCAACGGTAATGTCACAAAACTTGCTTTCTGATGCCGTCACGTGGCTATCCTATGGCTGGACGGGGCGCCAGGGTGGGTCGATGCTGCGAGGTGGATTTTCTTATCGCGGGCTGGGCCCGGTACTGGATGTCGAGGCAACTTGGGGTGGGGCGCGGCAAACTCTTTATACGGATATTCCTCAGAGCATCGGACTTAATCTGAAACCCTACTTCAGCATCACTACACGTCTGTCGTTACCTCTAACCCTCGGCACGGGATATTGGCAAAGCAGACTCACTCCTTCAGTCGAGTATTTTTACACCAATGGACTTATTTTCAGACCTATAACTGATCAGGCGAAGGGGGAATTGACGCGTGGGGTCGAGCGGCTCAACTTCGCATTGAGTTATACCGGACAAGTGCGGATGGCTTACAAGGAGTTTCTGCCTCGCTGGGCGGTAACCGCACGTGCCGGATATGTGACCAATCCTACCAACAACCAGTTCAAGGATGTGTGGATGGCTTCGGTCGGGGCGTGGTTGCCGGGCGTGGTCAGGCCCCATAGTTTGAACCTGCGAGCGGCGTGGCAACAGACTTCAAATCAGTCAGATACTCCTTTTTTGTTTCGACTCAAGGAGGTTTTCCCACGTGGCGCCGACTACGATTTTGCGGTACGAAGAATGGCCAAGGCGTCGGTGGATTATCAGCTGCCGGTGTGGTATCCGGAGGGTGGATGGACGAGTATAATTTACTTCAAGAGGGTGAGACTCAACGTGTTTGCCGACTTGGCGCATTGGCAGGATTTTTCCACAGACTCGGCTTCCGGCGGCAGGTGGCGTAACATCACCTCCTACGGTGGCGATATAATTCTGGATATCAGTCCCTTGCGTATGCCGGCCACCACTCACGTTTCAGTTAAACTGACCGTTGCTAAGCCCAGCGACCGACGCGGGGTGTTTTTCGGATTTGGCCTGGATGTTCCGTTATAATTTTTTTTGCGTAGCTAAAGCCGACGACGGCGTTCCGTCCCTGCAACCCAAACGCCGCACACATCGCTCGATTTAGCGCTGTAAACCAGTGCACTGACGAGGTTGTTGCCAGGAAAATAATGCGGCCCGGTGATATCGAGCATCACAATGTCGGCCAATGCGCCCGGAGCCAAAACACCGAGTTGGCCTTCCATTCCAATCGCTCGCGCGCCGTGCACAGTAGCCATTTTCAGCACCTCATAAGCCGGCAAAACGGTCGAGTCGCCTCCGTCGATAAGTCCGCTGCCCGTAAATTTGGCGAGCAACGAGGCCGTGCGCATCTCGTCGAACATATCCAGATCGTTGTTCGACGCCGCTCCGTCGGTTCCCAGTGCAACGTTCACGCCCCGCTGCAGCATCTTTGCTACGGGAGCCGCCCCACTGGCCAACTTCATATTACTCTGCGGGTTATGTACTGCAGTAACACCGTGTTCGCGAAGAATCTCGATGTCCCGATCGGTAACGTGTATGCAATGGGCGGCGATGGTCGGAATGTCGAAAAGTCCAAGATCGCACAGATATTCTGTTGGAGTGCACCCGTGACGTTCGCGAATAATGCGTTGTTCGTCAATCGTTTCCGAAACGTGGGTGTGAATCCCGATGCCGTGTTGTTTTGCCAACTCCACTGCTCGGCGCAGATTTTCTGCCGAACAACTGTAGGCCGAATGTGGGGCGATCCGAACCGACAACCTGCCTCCAGCCTCTTTGCTGGCTGCAACAGCCAGGGTTTCGGTCAAATCGTGCTCAAACTCCTCCATCCGTGGTCCGTCCACAAAACTGGGACACAACACCGCCCTGATGCCCATCTCACAGGCCACCCGCCCTATCGCCGCCTCGTGCCAATACATATCGACCATCGTAGTGGTTCCTCCGGCGAGCATTTCGGTAATGCCCACACGTGCTCCTTGCGCGATTTGGTCTGCTCCGAGTTTTGCCTCGAACGGCCAAACGTTATCTTCGAGCCAGGTCATCAGCGGCACGTCGTCCATCGCATTACGCATCAGCGTCATAGCGACGTGGGTATGGGTATTGATCAGGCCCGGCATAACGAGTTTTCCGCGGCCGTCGATCACCTTGCAGTCGGGATTTTGGGCAAGAAATTCATCCTCTGCCCCCATCCCTGCTTGCGTCCCCTGTCCCGGCTCCACGAAAACAATTCGATCGTCTTCCCAGGCAACACAACCAGTAAAGTATTCCGCGTTAATCGAATCCGCCGTCGGCGTTCCGACCATCGGCAGGATGGCGGCATTTTTGATCAGGGTTTTCACTTTACCGCGTTGCCTCTGATTACCAGTATGTTGCGCTTTTCAGGCGAGTTGGAATATATTTCGATGGTTTTGTAGAATATGCCAGCCTCTTTTTTATTGACCTCGTAGATAACGTCGATGAATCCCTTTCCGTTTGGAGGTATAGGCTTCTTGTCATAACTGACTTTCACGCAGTTACACGATGTGAGCGTTCGGGTTATGACCAGCGGTTCGTCTCCGTCATTAGTGAAATGGAAGCGGTGCTCGATCTTTGGTAGCGAGTGTTGAACGCTGCCGAAATCGAACGAAGTCTCGGCGAACTCAAAGTGTTGAGCCGACGCTCCGTAGACTGCCAGCAAAACGCAAAAAACAAGAATTAGTCGCTTCACAGTGGACAGGATTTAATCGCTGCCGGTGTTCCGGCTTAGTTGAGTCTGAAGATGTACGTTATCGTTCCGGTTTGAAGTTCTGCTTCGGCTATAGTGAATCGAGCTTTGAGTGCTGCTGCACGTGCGGCGGCGATTAGTTCAGGGTGATTCGTCGTGGAACCTGCCTGTACGTAATCTGCCCTTGTGACTCGTCCCTCGCTGTTCACAGTGATGCTCATCACCACTCGTCCCTCGGCATCGACCGTGTAGGCCGGGCGGGGTAGATCCCCGGTGAGGTAACGTCCCGTCAGACTGACTCCCGATGAACCCGGAACGCCTCCTGCAACTCCCTGACTGCCTGGGGTTCCCCTGTCCGATGTAGAGGAGCTGTTCTGCGTAGAGGTCGAGTTGTTGGTTGTTTGGCCGGGGAACAGAGCCCTTTCATTGACCGTGCGAACCGGTTCGGCCGGTGGTTCGGGAGTGGGTGGTGTTTGCGTTTGGGATGAGGTGTCAATAACGGTTTGCTCCTCTGTGGTTTTGGCATTCGGATCTATGAACGGTATTTCGGGAGCGTCAGGTTGTTCGGTGGTCATCTGTGGCCTTGGCGGAGGAGGCGGAGGCACCTGCGTGGATCTTCTTGCAGGAGCGGCATCTGCGACGGACACCTGATCGGTTGGAGTAAGCTCTTGAGGAGGCGCTGGAGGAGGTGGGGCGATGTATTCGATTTCGTCTGTCAGATCGACCAGAATATTGAGTTCCGGCTGGGGCAGGTAGATCGTGTGTGAGACAAACAGTATGCACAACCCCCCTACAAAGAAGTAGATCAGCAAAAACAGGATGGCCCACGCGCGTCTCCGTCGCCTGTCGTCGGTATCGTCGTAATAGTCCATACGCGTGGCGTTTATTCAGGTTGGGTTGCGAGAACGAGCGTGTAATTGTTATTTTTGGCTATGTTCATTACCGGGACGACGTATTTCATTTCCACGTTTTCGTCGGCGTGCAGCGAGACCATCGGTTTATCTTTTCCTTCCAATTTCGCCCTCAGGGTCGGTTCCAGTTGGGGGAAACTCACCTCCGTTGTTTCGACATAGTATCTTGCGTCGGGAGTTATGGAGACCGTCGTGTAGGGTTTTTCGGTGATGTGGTTTGTGCTCTTGGGCAGCACGAGCCTCAGGGCATTGGGGTTTACCAGCGTGAGGGCCATCAGCACGAAGATCAGCAGCAGAAACACCATATCGGTCATCGACGCTGCCGAGAACCCGCTATCTACTTTCGATACTTTTCGGATTGCCATAACCTACTATTTCCTTACGGGTTGGTTTAGGATATCCATAAATGCGATCGAGTTGGCTTCCATTTGGAAGACCACCTTGTCGATGCGTGCGATCAGGTAGTTGTAGCCGAAGTATGCGGGAATACCGACGATCAAACCGCCCACAGTAGTGAGCATCGCAACGTACATACCGCCGGCCAGTACGCTGATATCGACCGTTCCGCCCATTCCTTCCATCGCCATAAATGCCTGCACCAGACCTATTACCGTTCCCAAGAAACCGATCATCGGCGCACCACCTGAGATCATCGCCAGGTACGGCAGACCGGCACTCAGGCGCGATACTTCGAGATTAGCCTGATTTTCGATCGCGTTTTGGATTTCCGGCATAGGTCTTCCGATGCGTTCGATCCCCTTTTCGATCATATGTGCGATCGGGGTTCCAGCTCTGCGGCACGATTCGAGCGCTCCTGTGACGTTGCCTTCGGAGATCTTGTCACGGATTCTGTCCATAAAGCTCAGGTTCATTTTGGAGGCTTTGCGAATCGCCACAAAACGCTCCACAAAGAGGTAGATTGCGATCGCGCCGAGCAGCACGAGTACCCACATCAGCCATCCGCCGGAGGAGAACAGGGTCCAAAAACTCATCTTTGTAGCCGTGGTCACCTCCATAGTTTCGGCGACACCTTCCGCCATTTCGGCCATCCCTTCGGCGGCCTGTAAAAACATATTCATAACGTTATTTGGGTTTTAGTTTGTTTTCTTCGTGCGCAAATTTAACTTTTTTCGTCGAAAAACATCACTTAATCTGTTAAAATCTTTTTTGTAGTAGACTCCCAGTCCGCTCTCCTGCAGTCCTTGTGTCTCATTTAGGCGGTCTATAGTTTGCGAGAAAGCTTTCAGGCGCAGGTTCCCGGCCTTGTCTATCACCCAGGTAAGGGAAACGTCTCCCGCAAGATTACTAACATTACCCGTGCCCACGCTTGCCGCCGAACGGTCGTCGATATAATTTCCTTCGATGGTTAGCATCAGTCGGTCATCCACAAAACCCGTAGAGAACCCTACGTCGAAACGATTGTTGGTAAAATTATCTTGCGGGCGGTAACGGAAATAGATGTCGTAATCCTCGCTCGAAAGGAAGTTGCTCAGGCTGCTCGTCAGTATATCGAATCCCACTGCTCCGTTTGCCAGTGCACCCGAACTGGCGCTGCCGACCCCCGTTATGGAGTTACCCGATGCGAAACTGCCCGTCATCAGCAGCGACAGGAACTGCATACTCTTTAGTTCCTGGGTATTCATCGCATTGTTCGCCACCAACCGCGCATCCGGGTCTGCCGAGGGCAGGTCTATGTCGAAGGTTATGCCCGGCGCCGAAAGATTGTCGTGCAATTCTAATACGCAATCCACCGGAATTGAAGAGCGCCCCGAAATAAGTGGATTGCCTTCGCCGATAAGCGGAGTAAGTGAGGTACGTACGCGATACAGGGCTCTGACATCGAGCAGTGCATCGTCCGGCGCACCGCTCCAGCGCAGTGTGCTTCCGGGTGCGATGGTGAAGTTTTTGCTTATCACATCCATCATCGAGAACTCCATCCGACCCTCGGAAATCGCATAGTCGCCCGTCATCGTGAAGAGGTTCGTCGCAGGATTGATTCCCAGACCAATGACCCCTTCGCCGCGGGCCATTATGCCTCGTCCCAGTCGCGGGTCGATAAGCAGATGCACCTCGGCTTCGGGGGTGACATCTATGGTGAGGTTCATATCCAGAGGCCGTCGCCGTGCAGTCCCGGTATTGCTCTGACGTTCATACAGTTGTCTCTTGCGTTCCAGTACGTTAGTTGTGTCCGGCGGAGCTCCCTGTGGCCCGGTGAAGACCACGAAATCGGACCACGAGATATTGCTCTTGGCGTTCAGTGGCAGGTGGATTTCTGTGCCTGTATTTGTTCGAGCCTGAATGTCGAGTTGTGTCCCCATCCGACCAGACCTCACCTGAAGACTTCCTGAGGCTGTGACCTGCCCGTAGAAGGACTCGTTGGCACCCTCCCCGGTGTTGAGTGCCAGCAGGCTATTTAGTGTCGCATCTATTTCAATGCTGGGATTTTGTGGCTCGCGCAAGTCTACACTTGCCGTCATCTCGGCCGTGCCTCCGTTGGGGTCGTGCAGGGTGGTAGGTGAGAGCTCGGCTCGCGAGTCTACAATGGTTATGTGGCTATCCGTCAGCGAGTAGGTCGCTCCTGTATATTTTAGGGTAGTTTCGAGTTGCGGCAGGTCTATTGTTCCGTCGATGCGCAGATCTTTGAGCGAACCTTTTGCCAGCAGATGGGCGTCCGCCATCCCGCTGGTATTCTCCAGAACATTGCTTAGTAGGGGATTGAGCATCGCCGCGTCGAGTTCTTCGATCGTCAGGTCGGCGGCTATTCGGGGATTTTGCAGCACCGAAGTGACCTCTACATAGCCCGTCCCACGACCTGTCACCCCCCCCTTGAGCACGTGCCCCAAAGGCGAGAGGTCGAAATTGTCGAGTCTTACCCTTAAGGTGTCAGTAGTTTGTCCTCCCAATGTGCCTGTTGCCGTAAGCCACTTCTGTCCGTCGAGTGAGAGGGCCATTTCACGCTCTGCCGCCCGCCCGAAGAGTTTGAAATCAGGCAGATGGAACGAGCCCGAATATAGGTCGGTGCCGGATAGAAGTACGTTCAATGAGTTTGCACTGCGATCGGCACTTAGCCGAATATCTGTCATAAGCGTGCTCCCGAATTCTATAAAATCCGATTGCACCGCGAGCGAAAAGTTGTCGAGTGAGTTGCTGGCTTTAAGTTGCGCCCGACTTCCTTCGGCGATCTGTGCCTTCCCTACCAGTGCCGCCAATAACGGGTCGGCATCCTTTATCGCAAGCATCACAATTAGCTCTTCAGTATCGCCCCTGAGATCGGCGTCTGCGAATTCAGAGTTTAGCGTCAGTGCTTTTTCGTTGCGTGTTAGGTGCCCTGCAACGCTCACCAGTGGTGTCGAAACGATTCCGTTGGCGGATGTATAAACGGCATCCAGCAGTTGGGCCGAACCCTCCAGGTTTGCTCCGCTACCACTTACCTGCGCAGTAAGATTACCATCAAGACCGAGATATCGCCAGGGATTATGCGCAGAGAGGCTTGCCGTAAAATTGCTTACACCGTCCATTCCCCCTTCCAGCTTCCCTTCCAATGCGATATTGTTGTATGTATGTCCGCGAAACGTCAGGCTCGAAAGTTCGCCATTTGCCGTGCCGGTGACCGTGCGCCCGTCAGTAATTGCTCCTGCGACGGTAAAGTTACCCGAAGCTGCCGCGCCGCCGTTGCGATAATCTGTAAAGTCGAGCACCCCGTCAATGGCCATTTGCAAGACGTCACCCGCAAAAGTTCCCGTAAAATTAGCTTCGCCGAGATTAGTCATCGGTGCGAAAAACGGCCCAAGATCACTGCCGGTGATGGCTAAGTGCGCGATGTTCCCTTCTAAATGCGCACTCTTCAGGTCAGGTAGGCCGCGAGAAGTAAAATCCATCGACAGGCTCGTTCCCGTTCCCGTGCGCAATCCCTCTATACCTCCTGCGAGCGCTGCCAAAGGCCCCTGTATATGTGCCGAAACACCTTCGAGAGTCATTCCCAACGGCGCTGCGGCAGATATGAATAAACCTAAAAAGTCTGTCGTTAGGCGCGAATTCCGCACCGCTATGTCGAGCATTACGCTGTCCGCGAAATTCCTGTAGTCTTTCCAGTCCGAGTCGGGACTTACGAGACGTATATGCGGAGCGTGAATATCAAAAACCTCGACTCCCGTGAGCGCTACTTCGCCGCGCGAAACCAACAACTCGCGGGCAGAAAAATCCTTAATATCGAAACCGCTCCGTTCTTCGAACGCCAATCGATCGATTCGCATCTTGACCTGCGGCCCGTCGATGGCAAAATCCTCGATTCCCACCAGCGTGTTGTGGATCACAAAACGACTGAAATCGACCCCCTGAGCTCTCGGTGGACGATCGTCGCGTAGGAGTCCGAAAGTTATACTATCCGCCTGTATCCCGACTATGTGCATTCTGAATTTCGGGTCTGGATTTTTAGGTTTTCCACCTCGGATCGCCGTCACCAATTCTCTAATATTTACTACCCCCGTTGAGTCGCGCCTGATCCACATTTGCGCATTTTCGAGCCTCACACGCCCAAAAGTCAGCGGCTCACCCAGCAGACCCCATTCGATCACCGGCGCCACCAGCTTCGGAACGTAAAGCAGAGTGTCACCGCGGAAATCTTCGACGTAAAAACCCTCCACCTCGACACGATTGATGAGCTTAATCTCGACCCTGTCTATGGCCACCCGCGTGCCCAGTCGCTCCGATAAGTGAGCCATAAGTTTCTTGGTAGCAAGTGTTTGCACTGCAGGAACACTGGCCAGCAGACTACCTGCAATGGGCAACACCAGCACCATTACGATCAGCGCCGAGACTACCGCCACGGTAATTTTCACTACATTTTTTATAACTTTGCCCACCGAATCAGTTATGACGACTTGCAAAGATAATAAATGTCCTATAATTCTCGGCATCGAATCGTCGTGCGACGACACGTCGGCTGCTGTGTTGCACGGTAGTGTGATGCTTTCCAGCGTTATCGCCAGCCAGCAGGTTCACGTTCGGTGGGGTGGGGTGATTCCCGAACTTGCATCGCGAGCTCATCAGCAAAATATTGTGCCTGTGATAGATACGGCACTCAAGGATGCAGGTGTTTCGGTGCACGATCTCGACGCCATAGCCTTCACTCGCGGCCCCGGACTTTTGGGATCATTGCTGGTCGGGGTATCGTTCGCCAAGGGTCTCTCTCTTTCAGGCGGCGGGCGGCGGGCTGGCGAAACGATCCCGCTGGTCGAGGTCAATCACTTGCAAGGGCACATTTTATCGCACTTTATAGATTTGCCGGACAGGGAGTTACCGCATCCGGCGTTTCCTTTTCTGTGTTTGTTGGTTTCGGGGGGGCATTCTCAGATCGTTGTCGTCCGCTCGCCGCTCGATTTCGAGATTGTCGGCTCTACTATCGACGATGCGGCGGGTGAGGCGTTCGACAAATGCGCGAAAGTTATGGGCCTTCCTTATCCAGGTGGCCCTGTGATAGATAGATTGGCGGCTCAGGGCGATCCAACTCGTTTTAAGTTTGCCGAGCCGCGAGTCGGGAGCTTAGATTACAGCTTTAGCGGCCTTAAAACTTCGTTCCTGTATACCCTGCGCGATGCCGTAGCTCAGAACCCCGATTTTATTGCCGAAAACACTGCCGACCTTTGCGCGTCACTTCAACGTGCGATCGTAAATGTTTTGATGTATAAGTTGATTAAAGCAGCCAAACAGTTCGGTATTTCCGATATCGCTGCCGCCGGTGGAGTTTCTGCGAACTCAGGCCTTCGTACGGCGCTTATCGCCGAGGGCGCGAAAAAAGGTTGGCGTGTTTTTCTTCCCGAACTTCGCTTTACTACCGACAACGCTGCAATGATCGCCTCGGCCGGCCGCTTCTCCTATCTCGCCGGCCGCTTTTCAGGCCTCGACGTCACCCCCGTCACCCGTGTCGGGTAACTTGAACTCCGTCATCCCTGCCGCCACTAATGCGTTGAACCACTGCACTATCTTGCGCATATCCGACGTATGCACCTGCCTTGGGTCATAGTCGGGAACCACTTCGGCAAAAGCTTTTTCTACCACTCGTTCATCCTCCTTGTGACCCACGGTCGGTTTCCCTCCGGTTTTGGCGTAAAATGCAGTAAAAATATCTGCCAATGGTCGGTCTTCACTCTCGGTAAAGACGGTGATGTCGGTCATTGAGCTCACTCGCGCACTTGCCGGTACGTTCATTCTTTTGCCGTCGGCAAGGCTTTCCACAATCACTCCGCGTGTGCTTTGCGCCACAAATTTCCACAGTCCGGGATAGCCCGACACGGCCAGTATCTCTTTCAGTTCCATTATTTATCGTGATCTTCCTTAATATTGAACATTCCCCTTAAAACGATAAAGGCAAGCCCCAAGATATTAGCTGTAGTTGTCGTGAGTAATGCAACGAGAACCGTATCCGAGATTTGTAGTTTAAACGCGTTATTGAGAAAAAGAATCGAAAAAGTCAAAATTAGCGAAAAGGAAACATTCCATTTAACCCAAGAAATTAATCCTTTTCTATGTCCTGTATCTTCGGCGTATCGCTTGGCTTTCTGCCAAGGTAAACCGTGTTTGTCATAATCTTCTTCTTTACTTGCCCAGAAAGGGACGATCGGTATGCGATCGAGGGAAAATTTCTCAAAATCACTTGTCGTTTTGTGTGCCATCCTTAACAAGTATTGTTGAGAAGTATTCTTTTATGTACTCGTCGGGTATAATCTGTCCCCATTTGAAACCGGATTGACAAGTTGTTTTTTCCCAAGGAGTGCCTGTTGCGTGTGACCATTCAGTAAGTTGGCCGGCACTCCATTTACCGAATGTGCGGAAAACTAAACTGATCAAATCTTTGATATCGTTGTCATTGTATATATCGTTGGTCTCGTTACATTCCGGATTGTCAAATGACACTTTTAGGAATTCATCGCGTGTTGTGGGAAACACCGGACCATACGGCCAAGCTTGAGGATGTTCATTGGTGAGACGCTCGTTTTTAACAGATAAAAAAATTCCATAAGAGATATACAACAACTTCTGCAACTTGGTCATATTCATTGGAATTTTGTCCTGAGAAGCTCTGCAGATAATATACTCTGCTACATCTGTGCTTTTGTATTTATACAATCCATCCATAAAGTCCAAAATCAATACAAAAGTAATATATTTATCGAAGAATGCATCAAATTTTATTCCAAAATGATGGTAGAGCTATATAAATCGCCTTGATGAGCATCCATTTCGGCGAGACGTTTTTCGAGTATTGCAAGTAGTTGCTCGTTGCGTACCAACCCCCAGGCGCCGCCGAGGTGGTGACGTGGAGGGGCCTCGCCCGCAAAACGTTCTACGACAAGCGACGGTCGCAGACGGCGCAAAATACTGATAAAGAAGTCGATATACTCTTCGAGCGGGCGGAACCGGAATTTTTCGGGAGCGGCTGTGTACTCTTCGGCCATTTGGGTACCGCGAAAAATCTGCAACTGATGGAACTTCACAGTCGTGAGCGGTAGCGAATTTATCGTCTCGGTTTGGGCCAATAGCATTTCGTCCGTTTCTCCCGGTAAGCCCAGTATAAAGTGTCCTCCCACGTGAAGCCCCCTTTCGGCCGTCATCTCCACAGCCCGCTGTGCCGTCTCGAAGTCGTGTCCGCGATTCACCCTCCGTAACGTATCGTCGAACGTCGATTCTATTCCATATTCTATCGCAACATAATGATCCTTAGCCAGTCCTGCGAAATAATCCAGCTTCGCTTCATCGACGCAATCGGGCCGTGTGCCTACCACGATCCCCGCCACAAGAGGATGGGCCAGCGCTTCGTCATAGACTTCTCGCAACACATCCAACGGTGCGTAAGTATTTGAAAACGACTGAAAATAGGCTAAATATCGCTCAGCCTTGCGATATCTTCGCGCGTGAAACTCAATGCCCTCGTCTATTTGCTGCGTTATGCTCTTTTGGGGTTGGCAGTAGGAGGGGGTAAACGCATCGTTATTGCAGAAAGTGCAACCGCCAAGGGCCAAAGTCCCGTCACGATTCGGGCACGTGAAACCTGCGTTAATGGTTACTTTTTGTACCCGCCCGCCCATTGTTTCGCGAAAATATCGCGAATAGCTGTTGAATCGTCTGTTATCTCCCCACTCGAACATCGCTTCGACGAAATTGTAGACAGAAAACCACGGCGATGACTATCGTTGTCACCCCGCCCAGTACGTAAGCCAACGGTCGTGACGACAGCCCTACTATAATTGGTGACAGAAATACGTAACTCGAACAGATATAGGTCATTACTATTGCCGGAGCGACTGCCACAAGGAATGGCCCTCGCCGCCGCCACAGCCACGCTCCGATGGCCCATAGTGTGATCACGGCCAGAGCTTGGTTCATCCAGGCAAAGTAGCTCCAAATAGTTCGGAAATCCATCAGCAGTATGATGCATATTGCCCCCGCGAAGAGTGGCACACTCACCGCAAGTCTCTTCCACAGAGGACGTTGGTCTGTGCGCGTAAAGTCTGCCACAATGAGTCTTGCCGAGCGGAAAGCCGTGTCTCCCGATGTGATGGCTACGGCGATCACCCCGCCGATTACCAGCACAGACAGCCACGGTCCAAGAGTTGCTGTCGAGATCGCTTCCACAAGTAGCGCCGCATTATTTCCGCTCGCTGCCAACGTCTCGTTCAATCCCTGTACTCCACCCCAGAACGCCATTGCGATAGCCGCCCAGATCAGTGTGATGATGCTCTCGGTGATCATTCCGCCGAAAAACACACTCCTCGCCTCCTTTTCACTTCTGATGCAGCGTGCCACAAGTGGCGATTGCGTTGCGTGGAAACCCGATACCGCTCCGCAAGCGATGGTCACGAATAACGTGGGTATTATGGGAAAATTGGCCGCGTCTGGCAGGTAATTGCGTAGTGATGTCAGCTCCGGAATGTCGTATCCTCCCACCATCAGTATGACAAAAATCCCTCCGGCCATAAAAAACAGCAGGAATCCGAACACAGGATATATCCGCCCTATGAGCTTGTCTATCGGTAGCAGGGTGGCTATCACATAGTAGATTAGTATCACCCCTATGAAGATCAAAACACTGCCACTCAGACCGTTTATTGCCATCGCATCTATCGCCGGCATTGGTATTTTCCACGCCAGAAGCTCTGCGGGTTGCGACATAAACACCGCTCCGACGAGAACCATCAGCCCCACGGAAAATACCCTCATCACCTGCTTTGTGCCCACTCCGAGGCTCTCTCCCACGATCTCCGGCAGGCTCTTTCCGCCACTTCGTAGCGACATCACTGCGGCCATAAAGTCGTGCATCGCGCCGAACAGAATGCCTCCCAGCGTGGTCCACAGAAAAGCGACAGGACCGTATGCTGCTCCCAGTATCGCACCGAACACAGGTCCGAGTCCTGCGATGTTCAGCAGTTGGATCAGGAAAGTTTTCCATCTCGGCATAGGTACGTAATCGACACCGTCATAGAGAGTTGCCGAGGGTACGGGTTTCGTCGGGTCGATTCCGGCTACGCGTTCGAGATACCTACCGTATGTAAAATACGAACCCACCAACAAGGCGAGACAAACAAGAAAAGTGATCATAGACGCAAATTTAGTAATATTTTTCTATCTTTGCGTTCTCTTATGTTGCCGCAATAGCTCAGTTGGTAGAGCGTTTCACTCGTAATGAAGAGGTCCCCGGTTCAAGTCCGGGTTGCGGCTCTGAAAATCAAAGACTTACTCGCTAATTCGTCATTTGTCATTGATCAATTGCTTCATTTTTTTATTAAGACGGCCACGCAAGCGATGAATCTTCACATAAACCGAATTGATGTTCTTTATACCATAGACGACCATTATCTCACGTGGTGTGAATCCGATCATTAAAAGCGTCCACAGTTCGGCATCCTTATATCTGAGCTCGTTGCACATACGATGATATTTCGGTTTACGCAACAGTGTTTCTGGTTTTATAATACCTCGCTTTCTTAATGAATCCACACTTACTTTTTCAACAAATTTCCCATAGAACCTTTCAGGACAATCGCCGTATATGTATGCCAGATCGATAAACTCTCTCATCAACGACACAAGCTGTTCTATTTTTTGCAAGTATTTTTTTCTGACCAGCAGATGCACGAGAGAGTAGTTGAGCATAGTTATTGGAGGTGTTAGTTTTCATCCCATAATACTTCCGAGTCGGAACATCGGCATATACATAGAGATTAATATGACGGCAACAAGGACGCCCACAAGCAGGATGAGAACCGGTTCGATCATACTTCCGAACCCACGCAGGCGATGTTCGAGTTCCCTGACCAAATCTTCGCCTTGCCTTTGGAGCATATTCGGCAAACGCCCCGTCTCCTCTCCCACACGAAGCAGGGTCGTGAGTTTCTTTTCATAAAGACGGGGGAATTTTTCGAGATTCGTGCTGAACGACTCTCCCCTCTCAAGCCCCTTTGCAACCGCATCGAGGGAACATTCATAGGGATAAAAGCGAACTATGGAACGAAGCATTATTATGCCTGAAAGCAGAGGCACACCGGAACTTGTCAGCAGGTATAACAGCTTGCATAACGACGCCTGATTGCTTTTCCTGACCATCACCCCGGTAAGAGGAATTGCCAGAATAAATTTCGATAAGGTAGAGCGCACATTGTTTTTCCCTCTAAACATATACAGTAACACGCCTGCACTTGTTATTATTAATCCCCAAAGAGTGGCGTAAATGGGGAACTTTTTAGAAATGGAAATTATCCATTGGGTCATAGCCGGAAGCTCGCCGCCCATACGAGAATAGACCTGCTCGAACATCGGAACGATCACTGCCAGCATAAAGATCACAACCACGATGGCCATAGCAAGAATAATTAGCGGATAGCTGACGGCCGAGGAGATCATTCTGGCCTGTTCGATCTTTTTGTGATAATAATCCGTCAGAAACGAGAGCGATTCGGCAAGACGCCCCGTCTCTTCGCCTATACGCACGACCCCACAATCGAGCGGCGAGAATTTACCACAATTTTCAAGGGCCAGCCATAAAGAGCTTCCGGCCACGATATTTATATAAAGACTTTCAAGGACACTCCGATTGTCATCGTGATCCTCACCGTCGATAAGCAGACGAAAAGCACGAGAAAAATCGAGTCCCGAAGCGAGTAGCGAATGAAGCTCCGAAAAGAGAGTTTCTTTACTGGTGTCATTCATAAGCGTACTTTGCTTCTATTTCGCTAAGAGTTTTTTCAACTAATTTATTTGTGGCTGGCACAATGGGAAACCAGAGCGACAGAGAAGTGCCACGCGAAGTGCGAAGCGACAATATCAGACTGTCATTCCCTACGAGATCGAGCCTCGATACTCCAAAAATCAGGGTATCCACGCGGAGTCCGTTTCGTGCGACCAGCACAGAGTCGATTTCCAACAGATCGATAATCATCGAATCTCCGTGAAACAGTCGTATTCTCTTTTCCGTTGATGAAACGCTGTCGGAGGATGCGGTCAAATTTCGTAAAAGATAATATCCTTCGTAAAGGCGCATATTGTCGGTTATTTGTTTTGTTTTAGTCACGGTATAGCGATTTATAAGGGTGATACCATCCATCACGGTGACGAATACGATTCCTGCTACGACCATCATCACGAGCGTCTCGGAAAGCGTCCAACCTTGCATTTTCTTAGTCATCGTATGTAAGCACAAGTCGTCTGTATTCGATGGTTTTGGTACTGCCATTGAGTCGCACCGACATTGCCACCTCCTGAATACCCTCATAATCGTGATAAGGCGCTATTGTTGTCGTTATCTCGCCCCACACGAATGTGTCTGTGTAAGTCCCGTCCGCCTTGAGGCCGTCGCCGTAATTGTGGAAGCAATTAATTTGAGCACGCTCCGCCTCCAACAACACATAGCCCTCGTCATTGCGAAGGGTAATCGCCGTCAATGTGGAAAGCGAGGCCACGAATACGAGCAGGAAAATCAATGAAGCAACAATAGCTTCGATAATCGAGCTTCCTGCAAAACGGGATGTCAGTTTAGCCATTTGATCTCCTTTCTTCGTACCTCGCCTTCTATCCAAAATGGCCACGCTATTTCGTGATTTTCAAGTATGGTGGCGTCAAATATCGTGTTATTATAGTATCCTTGCGGGGAGCGATAAACCGCTTTTTCTAACATCGCGGAGCCTGAAACCATTCCCTGTAATTGTGCCGTTCCGGCAACATATACCAATCCGCGCACCTTTGCGAGACGGGACTGCAAATAGTTTAAACCAATGACGTAACCATTGACTACGCTATCATCTCCGATGCCGATATAGTTTTTTGAAAACAAACCGGACGGATAATCGAGCGTGACGTTCTCTGCTACTGTGATGCTATCCGAAGCAAAGACCTGCAAAGAGCCTTTAAAGCCAGCCTCGATGTGAACCTTATTTGCAACGATGATGGTATCGGAAAGGCGTCGTGATCGTTTGATGGCTAAATCCCCCGTGGCGAGTTTTCCCAACTCATCAATTATGAGAAGAGCCTCGGCGGTTGGCTGTGGCAATCCTTTGTCGCTTATGTCCATCATATCCATTGCTATCTCTTCACCGCTGAAAAACACGGAACCCATTTGTCCGTAAATGACACCGTTGTGGGACATCTTCGCGCGTCCTTTTATGTGTGTTCTGCCGGTCAATGTGATAGCCGAATCATTGTCGCAACATAGCAGGACGAACTCCTCGCCGCATAGTCGGTGTTTCCCAAGAATTTTCGAGACAGCCGTCTTGCCGTCAGATCCTGTGATGGTTACCTTTTCGTAGAGTCCCCACGGTTCACGCGTTATACTAATGCACGAATGCGGGATCGAGTCATACAACATCAATGTGCCGTTGGCATCGAGGTTCGAAATTACCTCTTCGGGGTATTCCGAATAGAGAAGAAATCCGGATTCAATATGAGCACGCTGTATTGTGTCGTGTCGTTGGCGTAAAAAGAATAAAAAATCGGCCTCCCACAGCGAAATGATCGCCAACGCGGACAGTACCATCAGCACGGAGACCACTGCGACGGTCGGAAGAACTGCTCCCGGAATATGTAAGAGTTGTTTCATATCATCGCTCGATTGGGATAGTGAAGACCTCGCCGTTCATTGTGAGTTTTACGGAATCGGGAAATGCCCTGATAAAAGTGTAATCTTCGATGATTTCGCCGATCGTGAGCGAATGTAGCAAACCCTTGCACTCGAAAATATAATATATCCTGCCTCCGGTCGAGATGGTCCCTGAATACTTAAAAGGTGGCGATTCGAGAGAAGAAACGGGAGAAGTAGCAGCTGCAGGTTCAAACGACAGAGCATTCGTTATATCCTTCAAGAACGGGTCTTTATAATTAAGCAGCAGATGCTCTTCGGACGGCGTCTCCATTTCGTGGTGAATGGATGGAGGATTAGAAATGACAGGCAGATCGGGTCTGGGAAATAATATTTTCCAAGCGATGAATCCCCAAACTGCAACGACAGCAAGGATGAGTATGTATGTTGTGACACGTGATTTCAATCGTCAGTCGAATTAGTAGTTATCTGCTGGATGTATATTGTGCAATTCAATGTTTTAACTCCATTCCTGTCACGTGGAGTAACAGTTCGATATTGAGCGGATATGATTTTGCATTGCGAAAATTGTCCGTCCAGTCGATCGAGCAGTTTTACGATCCCCACGAATCGTCCTCGGATCGAAAGTTGGCCTGTCACAAGTACGATCCCATCTGTTTCAGAAGTTATAATGGGAGAAAAATGTTCTATTCGTAACTCTTCGTTCTCTATAATTGGCAGCAGCATTGCTATGAGTTCTCCGTTCAACATTACGTCTCGATCTATTAAAGAGTCCGTCTGACGGATTTGTACTCTGCAGATCTCTTTTATTTGTCTGTGAGATTTTGTAGTTGTACGCCATCGATCCATAGTGCCTTTCACAGAATATTGCCAAACCAGGATGGGGGCAACGACAAGCAATAATGCAAGTGAAGCCAAGCCCTTATAGTTTTTCCACGGTTTCAAAGCGCTATTTCGATTCTGAATGTCAATACCATACGCTCCTCATCCTGCTCGACAGAAACAAGCCGAACAGCTCCCAGACGAAGCTCCGTAAGCGCTTCGGTAAACTCGGCCACCTCTTCCGAGAGAGACGTTTCCCCACGTATGATGACCGCATTTTCGTTTTGCTGAACGGGCTTTCCCGTCTCTAAATGTCTCAGAAGTGGAGCAATAGAAAGTTCGGTGAGCACGACTTTTTCAGGAATTATCGCAGCTATTTTGTCGGACAAGCTACTTGCCTTATGTGGAAGCCTGTGAGAGAACTGTTCCATAGCTGCTTCTTTTTTATCATTGCTCGCAGCTGCTGCAGACGATGTTTTTCGAAGTGCGGCAAGCTCGAAATTGGCTGAGTTAAACTCTTTCTCAACGCGTGACGAAACTGCGAAATTCACCAAAAGGATAAGTAGCAACACTGCAAGAGAGGGAAATAGAAAGCGTTTTGCTATGAACGAAGCCAATACAGAACCCTCTGCAGAGGGTCTCAAAGCGACCTTCCAATGGAGGCATTCAAGACAGAATTTCTCAATGTACCTTTCTTGTAATTGCTCTCCATCGACGGGCAGGCATTCGATACGCAGGGGATGGATGTTCGATTTTCCCAATTCATTCATCACGGTCTCCAATTGCTCGCGCCTGACAAAAGAGATTTTGCCATCCATCACTGTCCGTATAAATGTTTCGGGATTCGAAGTGATCGATTCGACTATATTTGCAGCCGAGACATCCTTGGTTACAACACCTCTACCCGAAAGAAGTACAATAACAGGAAAATTCGAGAGAGTTTTTCCAGAGACATCCACGGATATGGACTTACCTTTGGAAAAAATATATTGAACAAGCGAAAGCGTAGTTTCGCCTTCTGATGTGAAACGAACGCAGAGCACGTTCAGTCTGCCAACTATTCGAGAGAGAAGTTTCATACCGGAGCTATTCCACCAGGATAGGCTTTATGAAGACATTGAGTCGGTGTTCGCTTTTGTTATCCTTACTTTTGCCAAAAATCGATCTCAAAACGGGAACACGTGCCATCCACGGCAAACCTCTGTTGCTCTTCTCTCTTGTATTCTGATCCATTCCACCTAACAGGACCATCTCCTCGTTCTGTACACGAATAAGTGATTTAAAACTGCGTGTTGCCGTTCCCGGAGGAGCCTCACTCTCTTCGCGCGCTGTAAATTCAGTCTGATCGATGGAAATGTCGAGTGTTATGTGTTCGTCCTCGCTCACAAAAGGAGTTATCTTTATTTCGAGATTGGCGTCGATTGGTTTCCACAAGAACGACTCTGTCGAAACAGGGATCTGTGAGCCATAAAAATTGTTCGCCGTTTCTTTGTAATATCGTGTTTCTCCACTTTTCAATGTCGCTTCGTGGCCATTGAGGGTCGAGAGTTTTGGAGTCGACTGCATCTCTATTATGCCGTTGTCCTCAAGAAATTGCAATCCTAAATAGAAGCTCGGACTCACCTGCCCCAGATTGATCGAGCCGAAACCATTGAAACTGTTTATAAGTTTGCTCACCGTCGTTGCGTTAAGCATCAGATCGACCCCGGCGAGACTTCCTGAGGATTGAACATCGTCCTTGCCGAATCCGGCATCTATGCCGATCTGCATAATACGCTGTTTAGTCGCATCGACAATAATTATCTCGATGGTCACAAGTGGCACACGCTTATCGACAGAACGAAGGAATGTCTCTATGCGTGATATTTGTGCTCTTTCACCGCCCAAAACCACGCTGTTAAGATCGTGAAACTCCTGAATCTGAATTCCGTCCGAGAGGCTCTTGGGAATTATTTCGGAAAGTTTGTTTACCGAGCGATATTTCATTTTCACTACCTCTACAGTCGTTAGTTTCTTCTCTGTCGATCGTGTACCGAATATGTATATCCCGTTCTCGCGATAATAAGAGATTTCGGTTCCCAACAGCATAACATCGAGAAGGGTCTCGAAGTCCACCTCTCGTACCCAAACACTCGTCTGACCCGACACCGGTGTCGCGAAAAAATAGTTGAGTCGCTGCTGCTCACACAGATCGGTTATAATATCCTGGACATCTCCCCGCCCTATCTGAGCCGTTATTAATCCGAGACTGTCTATAGATAACTCGGCAGGCGAAAATGGCGTATGGCGTTTGTATGAAGAGGTGAGATTTATGGTGGATTGCTCGGTGGAATAAAACGCCCAAATATTGTCGGCATCGTTTATGGCCTCAAGACCGTTCATAGTTGCGATCGAGCGTATCGCCTCACCGAATTGCATATCTTTCACATAACCGGAGAGCCTATGTTGTGAGAGGGTTTGTGGAATAAGGAAATTTGCGCCCGTGAGATCTGTCAATTTTTTGGTCACATCGGCCAATGGGTCGTCCGAGAGATCCAAACTGAGTCTGCCAGTCGCTATTGCATACGATACGTTTATCTCTTTTGGCGGGTCGGGTAAGCGAACAACAGGAGATATGGCAACGATATTCCCTACTATATCGAGATCGAGGTCGTACTCCTTGCAGAGAAAATAGAGGAGATCGGTTACTTTCACTCGACTGAAATTACACGTTGCCTCTATGCTGTCTGCTCCTCTCACGTTAAGATTTACTCCGGTAACCTTGGCTACATTTCTCAATAACTCCTGCAAAGGTTGTTTGCCCACCGAGATATCGACCTCCGAACCATATGCAGTATAGACATCCGAAAGATACTCCAACTCGATCTGTAACTCAGACAGTCGGTGTGATTCGGGCACCTCTTGTGCGAAAGCAATCGAGACAGATAAAAGTATTATTAAAAGAGACGTCAATGTGTTCTTCATAAGTTTTAGTTTTTCAACAGTTGGACTATCTCTTCGAGTGAAGTGTCTCCACGTGTTAGCAGTTCCGTACCCGCCTCACGAAGCGAGATTATTCCCCGTTCGTGCAAAAAAGGTTCGATATCTGACTCTTCGTGCCGCGCTGCCACCGCAAGTTCGTCATCCATCGGAATCACCTCATAGATTGCCCTACGACCACTGTATCCCGTATAATAGCACTTGTCGCAACCGACGGCTACATAATGTTCTCCTTGCTTTGATTTACAATGAGGGCAAAGCAATCTCACTAATCGTTGTGCCACACACATCACAAGCGTATTTGCAACAAGATAGGGGTGAATACCCATATCGCTCAAGCGAGCGATACTTCCCCAAGCGGTGTTGGTGTGAAGTGTGGAGAAAATCAAATGGCCGGTTAGAGAGGAGCGTATGGCCATCTGTGCGGTATCGGCATCACGTATCTCGCCAAGCATTATTATATCGGGGTCTTGTCGGAGGAATGTGCGCAGAGCGCTCGTGAACGTGAGCCCTATCTCCTCTTTAAGTTGAACCTGATTCACCCCCTCGAGAGTGTATTCGACCGGATCTTCGATCGTGAGAATATTGCCGGTTTCGCGGTTGAGCCTCCTGAGGGTGGCATAGAGTGTTGTGCTCTTGCCGGAACCGGTTGGCCCGCAGATGAGTATCATACCGTGAGGACGTTCGATGGCACGGCAGTAATCGGAGAGTTGTCGCTCCGTGAAACCGAGATTGGCAAGATCGAGTAGCTCGATGTGGCGTGTGAGAAGTCTCATCACTATCTTTTCGCCATATATCGTGGGCAGGCAAGAGACTCGGACATCGAATTTTTTGCCGTTGCTGTCATAAAGAATGCGACCGTCCTGAGGCAGGCGTTTCTCGGATATATCGAGTCCGGCAATAATCTTTATCTGATTCACCAAAGAGGCGTAATTACCCTTTTCTATAACGTATCGTTCGATGAGTTTACCGTCGATCCGAAATCTGACGCGACAACGTTCCTCGTAGGTTTCCACGTGAATATCGCTCGAATAGGTATCGAAAGCCTCTTCAATAAGTCCCATCAGAAAACCCCGTCCGCCGGCGATCTCTGTGATCGAGCGTGCCTGCCCTGAACGTGTATCGCTATCCAAGCGGTAATAACGATGCAACAGTTTTTGTAATTCCGACGCGGAAACTTTTTCGACGGTCACTTTTATGCCATACACCACCTCTATTTCCATCAGACTGTCGGCATAATCGTGCTTCTCGTCTCCGAAGCACTTCAGGGAGTTCCCGTGCACCTCGAACGGCATTAACATATACTCCCACGCCTGCCCGGAAGTGAACCGTTGAACAACTTCTGTCTGTATGTGTTCGGGAACAGTCATTCGAAAAAGACACTGAAAATTATAACACCACTCGTAACAATACCCGAAGTGGCAACAAGAGGTATATCGGCAGAGTATTTTTTCACAAAACGAACAACCTGCCACCAAATAAGCGAAAATATCATACAGGTAACAAGCAATAATGCGAATCTCTCCAACTGAAAAAGCGGCATAAGTGATAAAAAGAACAGAACATCTCCCAATCCTATATAAACATTGACCGGATTTATGAGTTTTCGCGACCTTATCCAGGTCCAGATCACTAAGCCGATGCCCAAATATCCAATCAGCAACAGGTTCTGCCCGCTTCTTGCCAGCATCTCGCGCAGGCCATTCGATATTAACGACATACCGAAAGTTATTACGGCGAGTGCTATGAGCCAAGCTAATGTGACTTCGCGTCGGCGAAAATCATCTATCATCAGCTTTGTAAGCGGAACAAGAATAACGAGTATGAGATATTTCATAATCAGGTCAGTCTTTGACGGTTTCACGGAGTTCCTTTTCTGCATTTATCTCCCAGACGTTGAACACTCCGTTACCGTCGAAATCGACAACAGCCGTGGCTGTGGCAACGAATCCTCTCTCACCAACCTCAACGATCTCGATACGGTAATTTGCACCACCACCGTCCGTGATAAGTCTCTGCTGCTCGAATCCAAGTTCATCGAGCGAAACCGAATAACGAGAATGAGTGTAGAAATGATTCTTCTGGAGGGTATGAAGAAACGTCAATTGCTGTTGTGCCTCAGCACTCTTTGCACGTGAAATGAGCGGCATCAGATTAGGCAACGCTATCAGTACCAAGATACCTATTATAACGAGGACGACCAAAAGTTCCGACAGCGAAAAGGCCGGCAATTGTTTTTGGATCGGATTAAAGAACTTTTGGAGGAGAGGAGTTTTCATAACATTAAAAGCTGGTTTTTTTGATGTCATAAAATTAACTCTTAACAGTGAGAAAAATTGGAGTTCGATAGACTTTTTCATCTTATCACCCTCCATCACTATGTGCTGATAATAAATGCATTGCAAAACAGAATTCTTATCACTTAAGCTTTGTGCTGATTTACAGCGATTTAACAATTTGCCTGAGATTATTTTTGAATTAAGTGCTTGATTTTGTGCACAATAAATATAAAGGTGCTATGCGATAAGAATTTTGCCGTATAACTTACTGACTTACAGGTTATTGCGACGTAAATGATAAGGTGAAATAACCTGCTAAATCATTGTAAATGAGCAGAGATTACAATTATTTTGCGACAGTTAATAACCTAAATCCATAGCGATATGAAAACAAAAAACAAACTATTACCCCTTATGATCGTCACGGTTATGATCCTACCGGGAGCGCTAAAATCTTATGGACAGAGTTCCCAGGAAGTGTATGCCAAATTCCAGCAGAAGGAGGCGGAGATGCCTGTTCCGCAAACCTGGAGTTTTATGAAATACGGAAATTCTCCGGTAGATATGTATCGAGGGATAGCTCAGGTGGATATTCCGATATATACTTATAAGGATATAGATTTCGAGCTGCCCATATCTGTCGGCTATGCCTCTTCGGGGTATATGCCGAATGTTCAAACAGGCATTCTTGGCCTGGGTTGGTTTCTAAATGCGGGAGGATGTATCACAAGAGAGGTGCGGGATGTTCCCGATGAAATGGAGGTTACCGTGAACGAATATACCTTCGACGTTTCGGGTAACAATAATATCTCGCCTATTAATTATAGCGGATACTTGTCTTTTCACGAATATCAGGGAGGATCATTCTATCCTGATGTTAGTTACTCTACCATTAGCGGAAATGCGATAAACAGATCGTATGGAATTTTTCCGACTTATTATTTGGAACGCAACAGTGCCCAATATCCAATAGAAACAGCATCGGATATTTACCACTTCAAATTCGGTGAACATAGCGGCTCGTTTATGCTCGGTCCACAAGGGACGATTTACGTTTTCAATACCTCCCGTCCTAACGGAGAGTATAAAATAGACCTTAGCAACTTTCGAGGTCAGGGTATTATCTCGATCCAAACAGGCGATGGTTATATCTACAAGTTCGGAGATTCTAATCCAAACGCTGACGGTCTCGATAACAATACCGGCTCTCCATATTTAGGCCATCCGGATAAATGTGCCGATCTTTCATTTATGCTAACTGAAATCACTGCCCCAAATGGAAGATTAGCGATGTTCGAGTACGATTACAAAACATTCGACACTTTCAATCCCCACCTGATCAATGGTAGTATTTCTGAAACTTTCAGCAACATAACATCGGGAACAAGCCAGAGCCTCACATCACGTTCACAAGGTGCCAACAATGTAAAGAGTGCGCGGCTCACGCAGATCCAGATTAGACAGGGCGTTGCAATATTTTTCAGCTATGGCGAAAAGACAAAGGAATTAAACCCGTTAGGGAATACCCCCGAAATGCAAAATATGGGGAGATTGGACAAAATAAGGATAGAAACCCCTGACCGCGATGCTATTATCAGGACGTGTGATTTTTTCTATGGAGAATCGTCCGCGCAGGGCAATCCGATCACATTTCTGACCGGATTGCAAATCTCCGGTCAAAATCCCTATGCGTTCACATACCTTGACCAAAACGGCGTGTTTCCCAAGCACGGATCCGGAGCAATGGATCATTGGGGGTATTATAATAATAACAGTGTCGGTAGCGACCTTATTCCTGTACTATCTGCGAATATAGCTAATTACTTGGACAACCATCTGGATAAGAATAGCCGGGATCCCGATTTTAACAAGGCAAAAATGGGTATGCTGGAACAGATAACCTACCCGACGGGAGGGACGACTGTTTTTGAATACGAGCCTAACACATACAGTCGCAAAGTCGATAGAGATGCGGCGAGTGGATATGAACTGGCTTTAGTTTCGGATGCTCTTTATGCAGGCAATCACACATACGAGGCGGGAGGAGTGCGCCTTCATAAAATAACGGACTCGCCTTCTTCCTCTGCGGATCCCATATCGAGAACATTTTCCTATGAAAATAATATAGGAGAAAGTAGCGGCATACTTTTACACTCTCCGCGCTACAAGATCGTCGTCAATTTACGAGCTGGTATGGGTCAATACACCTATGTGCTTATGAAGATGGCCAGTACAAGCCAGACGCCGATGCCGCTTGACAATCACCACATTGGATATTCGTCTGTAAGAGAGACTTTCTCGAACGGTTCATATAATGATTACTATTTCAATAACTATGGGGTAAGCTCTTGGGGCGAAGATGCATATCAAGGTAATGAAATGGAGATTCAGGTAGAGCAACTAAGTCCGGGTGGGTATGGTTTCTCTTTAGAAATTAATGCGCCGGTATGGGGAAATAACCCTGTGGGAGCATTATTCAGAGAACCTATTTCATACCACAACGAAAGAGGTAAACTTCTGAGCAAAGAAGCGCACGACAACGCTGGCGCATTAGTTCAAAAAACAGAGTACAACTATTATAATGGAAATTTGACAAAGAAGTATTCCAAGTCACTGAGAAAAATGTATGGATTCATATACATACACTCGGCATTGGTTTCGGATTTCCCATTGTTGGAAAAAACAGTTACCGATTATTTGCCTAACGGAACGATTATTACTTCTGAGAAGTATGAATACAATGAGGCAAAACAAAACACAAAAATAACGACATCTCGAACAGGCAGTGATGACTATTATACCACATACGTTACCTATCTGAAAGATAAAAACGAAGATCTTTACTCTGATGACGAGAATAATATGCTTGAGGCAAACGTGGTTCAATACCCTCTGGCCATAGAGCGCACATACAAATCGGGGGCAGCCGGTGCTGAAAATGTGATAGATGCACAACAGATAGTTTATGGCACATTTTCAACCACTATTCAACCGCATAAAATTCAAAAGGCATATATCACTCCGGCTTCAACACGAAACAATCTGACGTATTATGACAATATTACGTTCAGCGCATACGATATTTACGGAAATCTACAGGAACAAACCGACAAACTCGGAGTGCCGACAAGCTATATATGGGGATATGGTTGGCTGTATCCAGTGGCAAGGATCAATAACGCCGGCACAGATCAACACGGGATTTCAATGCCTGATACTGCCGGAGCACTCTCTACAACTCAGGACAACCTACTGAGAGCATTACCCGGAACCTCTGTTACTACATACGAATACGAGCCGCTTGTCGGGGTATCTCAAATAAAGGACGATTCAGGACGAACGATCAGCTATGGTTATGATGATTACGGAAGATTATCGGAAATCAGAGACCCTGAAGGAAATCTTGTAAATAGATATGAATATAGCTCAGGCCCTCTAAATTATGTTCAAAAGACGACTTACACACAAAAAAACGGATCGGCAAATATTACCGATGTGGATTATTACAATGGGCTGGGTGATCATTCTCAACATATCGAGATAGGGGCTTCTCCGGGTGGGGCAAAAAGCATTGTAACCCCCATCCATTATGATAATATGAGACGTGAATCGAAAACATATCTGCCTTACGCAGCAAATGATATAACCGGCTCGTATCAAAACGCAGCGATAGCTGATCAAGCAACATATTATGACGATCTGTACAGTGGGAATAACGGATTTTCTTACGCTGAGGATGTTTACGAGGCCTCACCCCTGAATCGTGTCGTGAAAGCATATAACATCGGTTCTATTTTCAGAACAGCGGATAAAAAATCGACATTCTCATATGAAGCCAATACTACCAACGAGGTGAAACTATTTAAAGTGAATGGTTCAGGACAGCTCATTCAAACAGCATATTATGCTGCCAACACTCTGAATAAAAACACCGTGACGAATGAAGATGGAGCTGTACGCTCGACGTTCACCGATCTTTTGGGACGAGTTGTTTTGGAGCGGACACTCGATGGTACAGAAAGTTACGACACTTATTATGTTTTCGATGTTCGGGGTAATCTTTGCTATGTTCTTCCTCCGGAATTGTCGGCCAGGTCGAGTTTATCCACGAACGACATCGCTGGATATTCATATTCTTATGTGTATGACGGTCAAGGCCGCTGCATCGAAAAGCGTCTTCCGGGAGCAGAGCCGATCCTTATGGTTTACGACAAAGGAGATCGTCTGGCGATGACGCAGGATGGAAATCAACGAACAAAAAGCCCGGAACAGTGGATTTATAATCAGTATGACAATCTGGGCAGGCTTGTTTCGCAAAGTTTGGTTGAAAATACCGGAATCATAGACATTACAGACATCAGAACCCATTACGAAACTTACGCCAATACCCTTCCATCATCGTTCTCTACGGTGATTGTATTACTCGAAAACGAATACGGAGAATAATCCATAAAAAAATCAACATTATGAAAAGGATAATAATATTATTTGCATTATGCTTGGGAACTTGCCACTCTCTCTTTGCGCAATCCAATCTGTCAGGAGGAGCGATCTATCATACAGGCACGCCCATCACATCTGGCGATAGGCCGGTACTGATAACGAGTTCTATAAATCCAACCGGAGGCACGGGATCATATACTTACCAATGGCAATCGAGTCCTAATCAATCGACCTGGACAAATATTTCAGGAGCGACGACCTCTACCTATCGGCCACCTGCACTGACCACAAGCACATTCTATCGCCGTATGGTCACCTCCGGGACACAAACGGCATATTCCAACATTGTCCATATTATTGTATTGCCTGCTCTCTCACCGGGAACAATTTCAGGAAATCGAACGATCAACAGTGGTTCCATTCCGGCACAACTTACAAGCACATCGGCAGCTTCGGGCGGATTTGGCTCGTATGTCTATCAGTGGCAATTGAGCACTAATGGGACGAGCTGGTCAAATATTTCAGGAGCGACAGGTACCTCGTATCAGCCTGGCGCATTGACCACGACGACACACTATCGCCGGATGGTGACATCGGGTCCGGCAGGAGGTACACCGGCATATTCCAATACTGTCACCATTACCATAGCGAGCACACCTCCTCCGCCCGTTACGCTTTCGGGGGGAACAATCTCCGGAAACCAGTCTGTAAAAGCGGGTACAAGGCCGTCTCTGATAACCAACTCCGTGCTTGCATCGGGCGGATCGGGAACAATTGCATACCAGTGGCAGTTAAGCACCAATAACGGTTCGAGCTGGTCTAACATCTCCGGGGCAAACGGACCAACCTATGGGCCATCCTCTATGAGCAGCGCGGGAGCTTACTTGTATAGACGTATGGCTACTTCGGGAATGCTGACAGCCTATTCGAATACGGTAACAATTACCGTAACGGCCGTATCTCTTTCGGGTGGAACAATATCGGCTCCTAATGTACCTATTATATCGGGTAATCAACCCCCATTGATAACGAGTACTGCAGCGGCATCGGGCGGGTCGGGATCAATTACATACCAATGGCAATTAAGCATCGATAGCAGCTCGAACTGGTCAAACATTTCAGGGGCGACGGGCACTACCTATCAGCCTTCCGTATTAACCAGAAACACAAACTATCGCAGAATGGTGACGTCGGGATCGCAAACCGCGTATTCAAACATCGTATATATTACTGTGATGCCTGTTCTTTTATCAGGAACAATTTCCAGAAATCAAATATGCATTTTCGGATACACACCCGATCCATTGACTGGCACAGCAGCTTCGGGCGGATTCGGTTCGTATATCTATCAGTGGCAGTCGAGCACAAACGGAACGAACTGGACGGACATTTCTGGAGCGACAGGCACCGGTTATCAACCGAGTGCATTGACCGTCACGACCCAGTTTCGCCGGATGGTGACATCGGGACCCGTAACAACACCCGGCACAGTAGCATATTCAAATGTCGTTACGATAAGTATGGTTATTTCGCCGGGAAGTATCTATGGAAACCAAAATATCGATAGCGGTTCCAGACCGAGGTTGATAGAGAATGTGACACCGGCTTCAGGTTCTTCCGATCCGATCGAATATCAATGGCAGTCGAGCACAGACAACGGAGCTAACTGGACTGATATTTCAGGAGCGACGTATTTGTCTTATCAACCCGTTGAGCTAACCATAACCACGCTTTATCGCCGCAGAGCTTCGACCGGTACACAAACAGCCTACTCGAATACGGTGACCATAACCGTAACAGGCGGGCCACTTTCGGGGGGTACGATCTATGTATCGGGCACACCCATCATTTCGGGCGAACGACCTCCGGAAATCACAAATACGGAGTGGGCTTCGGGAGGCACGGGCTCTTATTCTTATCGCTGGGAATCGAGCATTGATGGGGGGAGCTGGACAGACATTCCGGGAGAAACAGGTGTAAGTTGCCAGCCGGGGGCGATAACTCAGCTGACCTATTACCGTAGAGTTGTGACGTCCGGTTCTCAGACCGAATACTCCAATACAGTGCAAGTGATCGTGTTGTCTGATCTGGTTGGTGGAACTATCGCCGGCGATCAATCCATTCGCGGAGGTATGGTACCGTTAGAGTTGATGAATGTTGTTGATGCGACGGGAGGTTTCGGGTCTTACGTTTATCAGTGGGAGTCGAGTTTAGACGGAAGTTCTTGGACATCCATTTCGGGGGCATCGGGTGTTTCGTATCAGCCTGGTATAGTGGCTTTGACGACTCATTTTCGTCGTATGGTGACGTCAGGTCCTTCGGGTACAGAGCGTGCTTACTCTAACGTTGTGATAGTGACGGTTACAACAAATTTGGCGTTCCAAGAGGTTGCTGGTGTTGTGACGGATTCCGACAATGATCCTCGTGTCAGGGGCCTTAAGACTTATGAAAAGGTAGCAGTATTGTCTGGTACGAGTTATTCGTCTCCAGTTTGTTTTGTAGAGCGGGCATATTACTATGATTATCTTGGTCGATTGATTCAGTTGGTTGAGTTGAATGCACTTGGTGGTATTAGTCGTTACAGTACAGGTTACAATTTTTGTGGTTTTGTTGTTTCGACAGAGGAGTCTCACCAGAGTTCGTTTGGTTCGGTTGCTGATATTAAGAGATCGACGTTCATAGTGGATCATCGGGGTAGAGTTCTTGCGGAGATGACGAGGTTGAATGGAGGTCCGTTAGCGTCGGTTGTATACAGGTATGACGAGCTTGGCAGATTGTCAGGTACAGATCGTGGTATGAATTCTGAGACTGTTTCATATAGCATTCAGGGTTGGCTTTCGAGTAAGAGTAGTAGTGTTTTCACCTCGTCGTTGGATTATTTTGGTTCGAATAGATACTCTGGTAACATTAGTAGATGGAGTTG